>VAPM010151253.1_pt1 | contig 33501 bp, 36 predicted proteins | sample 3395091 | NCBI WGS metagenome assembly VAPM01 (sample SAMN08290445, study PRJNA428436) | hydrothermal vent metagenome | isolation source: Deep-sea hydrothermal vent chimney 3 | place: Pacific Ocean: Juan De Fuca Ridge
CCCGCCTCAGATTCGGGTACATGCCCGAGGAGCGAGGTCTGTACCCGAAGATGAAGGTGGGCACGCAACTGGTCCACTTCGCTCGCCTCTCCGGACTCTCGAGCGACGATGCACACGACGCCGTACATCACTGGCTCGATGTGCTCAGCCTCGGTGACCGAACCGATGCCAAGCTCGAGGAACTCAGCCATGGGAACCAGCAACGTGCCCAGCTCGCCGCGGCGCTGGCTCCCAACCCCGAGCTGCTCGTTCTCGACGAGCCGTTCGCAGGCCTCGACCCGACTGGGGTCGATTCTCTGTCCGGGATCCTGCGCGACCTCGCGTCTGAGGGCGTCACCATCGTGTTCTCCAGCCATCAGCTCGACCTTGTCGAGGACGTCTGTCAGGAAGTCGCGATCATCAACGAAGGGCGTGTGGTCCTCAACGGGAACCTGGAGCAGATCAAGATGCGCTCCACACGCCGACGCCTCACCATCGACGTCGATGGACGGCCGTGGATGCCCGACATGGCAAGCATCGAGGTGGTCGACAACCATGGCCAGGGCCACTACGTCGTTCCCGCCGATGCCCCCGTTGCGGAGATCCTGGCTGAAGCGGAAGCCGCAGGAACCGTCACGCGTTTCGCGTTCGAACCGCCGCACCTCACGGACCTGTTCAGAGAGGCGGTACGGCCGTGAAGCCCTGGACCCAGGTGTGGCTGCTCGCCAAGCGAGAGTTCGTCGAGAGAGGGCGCTCGAAGGCGTTCATCGTGACGATGTCGATCATCACTGTTGCGATCGTCGCCATCGGTCCGGTGACCAGCGCCCTTTCGGGAGGTGAGCCCGAGGCAACGATGGTCGGACTCGTCGGCGCGGAGCTACCTGGGATCCAAGACCAACTCGAGATGCAAGCAAGACACGTAGCAGTGGAGATCGACGTCGTGCGATATGTCACACAGGACGAGGCAGACAAGGCGCTCCAAGATGGTGATGTCGATGTCGTACTTGTGGACGGCAGCACCATCGTCTTCTACGACGCCGTGTCGACTCGCCTGATCGCGCTCATCCAACGGGCCGTAGACACCGTCGTCACAGAGTCCACCCTCACCGACCTGGGTCTCTCACAGGACGAGATCGCCATGGTGAAGGACCCTGCACCTGTTTCGGTCACAACGATTGTCGAAACCAACCCCCAGGAGGACGCTCGCAAGGGTGCTGCGTTCGTCGGGGCCATCGTTCTGTATGTCTCGATCATCATGTTCGGGCAGTTCGTCGCGATGGGCACCGTCGAGGAGAAGCAGAACCGTGTCGTGGAGGTTCTGCTGTCGCGTGTACGTCCGTGGCAGGTGCTCGTCGGAAAGGTGGCAGGCATCGGCTTGCTCGGACTGGTACAACTGGCCATCCTCATGGGTGCCGCCTACGTCTCTGCCAGCCTGGCAAACATCGCAGACATCGATATCCGCGCTGTCGGCGTCCCGATCATCGCAAGCGTCCTTTTCTGGTTCATCCTCGGCTACGCGTTCTACGCTTTCCTGTACGCAGCGGTCGGCTCGACGGTGTCCCGCCAGGAGGATCTCCAGGGGGCGATCATGCTGCCGATCGGAGTGATCCTTCCCGGATACCTCCTTGCGTTCGCTGCGGCCGATGACCCGGAAAGCACCGTGGTGACGATCGGCTCACTGTTGCCGATGTGGGCACCGTTCGTGATGCCCGTGCGCATTGCTGCGGGCGCTGCAGCCCCGTGGGAGGTCGTCGTTGCGATCACGGGATCGGTCCTGGGTGCCCTCGCCCTCGTCTGGATCGGTGCCAGGGTCTACCGGGGCGCCCTGCTACGCACGGGAACCAAGATCAAGATCACCGATGCATGGAGAGCCGCAGCCGAGTGATCGCGCTGCCGTGTGTTGTGTTCTGGTGTCTGGAATCTGTTGTCTGAAATCTGTCACAGGTGGTTGGTACGTTGTTCCTATGTTGGATGACGAGCCACGGAAGTGTGCCGGTGAGATCCGGTTTGGGGAGGAGCATCTCTATGAGGTCATAGAGCCGGTGATTCGCATCTATGACCAGGTTCCTCCTGGTCTCGGTGCGGTGGCACCGTGGCCGGTGTTGGCGGGGTGGCTGTCGTCGATCGATGTGTCGTCGATCTCGCCGCATGACCGGATCGTGGTGCTGCAGGCTCATGATCGTCTGGTGTCGCATTTCCAGGCACAGCGGTACCGTGACATGGTTGCGGTTGCCGACGCTGAAGCAGACGAGTGGGGGGATCGTGGCGGGTTGTGCCATGACGCTGATGAGGCTGGCGGTGTCGAGGTTGGGGCGGCGTTGTCGTTGACCCGTCGGGGTGCCGACATCGTCTAACAATGACCAACGCCACCCACTTACACAAACGAACTGACACCCCCTGCAGGGATGCTCGAAGCCGGGATCATCGACGTTGCCCGTGTCAAGGTGATCGAACGGGCTACCGGGCACCTCTCCGATACCGGTGCCCGAGGTGTTGTTGATGCTGTGGCCGATGTGGCTTCCACGTTGACGACCGGCGAGTTGGGTGCCCAGATACGCAGGTTGTGTATCGAGAGCGACCCCGACGACGCCCGGGACCGTTACGAGACGGCTGTTGATGGCCGCAGAGTGGTCATGACACCGACCGATGACGGGGCAGCGAACCTGTCGGGTTTCGATCTTGTGCCCGACCGTGTCCAGGCAGCAATGGGACGTATCAACACGATTGCCCGCGCTGTGCGTGGTGACGGTGAGACACGGTCGATGGACCAGCTCCGTGCCGACATATACCTCGACCTGCTCAACGGCGTCGAGCATCACACTGCCCCACCCGGTGTCATCGACCTCGTTGTCGGTGAGGGGACCCTCACCCGAGACAACGACCAGCCCGGTCACCTCGGCGGGTACGGGCCCGTGATCGCCGACGTTGCACGCCGTATCGCCACCAGCTACACCGGCACCGAATGCCGCATCACCCTCACCGATGGCAACAGCAACGTCGAGGACGGCGTCACCGCGGTGGACACGACCCGGCGGTACCCGACCACGGCACAACGGCGACGCATCGAGACCCGGGACCGGGTCTGTGTATTCCCCGGATGCCGCATGCCTGGCATCAACTGCGATATCGACCACATCGTGGCCGTCACCGACGGCGGAACCACCACCGACGACAACCTTGCACCCCTGTGCCGCTACCACCACCGCATCAAACACGAACACGGATGGACCTACCAACGCACAACCCACGGCCACTACGAATGGACCAGCCCAACCGGCCACACCTACACCAAAACCCGACCCCCATGACCCCCGGCATTTTTCGGGGACCCATCGCCCGGTGTCCTGTCCGATGGTTGACACGGACCAGCGCTACTCGATGAGACCTTCGGGGAGATCGACGGTGATCCTACGGGAGTCCATATCCACCGCGGGCACGAGCTGACCAACGAAGGGAATCTCGCTGCGCCTGCCGTCGAGAGTCTCGAGAACGAGCCGATCCTGTGCGGCTCCCACGGCGACATCACTCACCCGGCCGATTGCCTGCCCATCGAGATCGACCACGTCGCACCCGACCAGGTCCTCGACCCACCACTCGTCGCTGTCGAGGTCGCGCCGCTGGTCACGCTCGATGAGGAACTGTGTGCCGACGAGGGCCTCAGCGTCCTCACGCGAGTCGACACCCTCGAAGTGGAGGAGGAAGTCGACACCATTCATCCGCTGTGAGACGATCCGCAGCGTCGTCGTCGACGCTGCATCCGACGTGAGGTCCCGATCGACGATGAAGCGCTCGGCTGCATCGGCAACGAGGCCCCGAACGACGACATCCCCATGGATACCGTGCGCTCTGCGCACGTATCCCACGGGGATGCGTTGTTGACCTGATTCGGTCACGGTATGACAGCGCGTCAGTCGAGGAAGTCGACGTCTACCGAGAGACCCTCTTCATCTCCGGCAGCGCCGGCAACGTTGCGAATGGCACGTGCAACGCGTCCACGTTTTCCGATGACACGACCCATATCGCTCTTGGCTGTGCGGACCTCAGCAACGACGGCGTCGGAGCCGTCTGCGACGATGTTGACCTCGATGACGTCTGCGTCATCGACGATCTCTGATACGACGTAGGTCACGACCTTGTCGACGATTTCACCCTGGCTCATGATGCATCCGAACTGTCGACGGTCTCTTCAGCTGTCTCGGTCTCATCGGGTGTCGCTGTCTCATCAGCGGCTTCGGGTGCCTTGGCAACCTCGACCTCGACGACCGGTTCCGGTGCGGCTTCGGGCTCATCGCCACCAACCGTGTGGATCTCACCTCTGGCGACCTTGAACTGGGTCCAGGCGCCGGAGATCTCGAGAAGCTTCCGGGCACGCTCGGTCGGCTGTGCACCGGTACGGAGCCAGTGCAAGGCACGCTCGTTGTCGATCTTGATGAGCGACGGCTCCTGCCGTGGGTCATAGATCCCGAGCTGCTCGATGTACTTGCCGTCGCGTGGCTTGCGTGAGTCCATCACGACGACGCGGTACGTCGGCTGCTTCTTCTTGCCAAGCCGCGTCAGGCGGATCTTGACTGCCATCCGGTCACCTCTTCTTGTGTTGGCGGGGCATGCCCGGCATGTTGAGCCCTGGTATCGGACTCTTCCCTCCGGCCATCGCCTTCATCATCTTTTGTGCTTGTGTGAACTGTTTGAGAACGCCGTTGACGTCCTGTGGTCGGGTTCCCGACCCGGCAGCGATGCGGCGCTTGCGACTGCCGTTGATCATCTTCGGGTTTCGGCGCTCCCCCGGGGTCATGGACCTGATGATCGCTTCCACGCGGGCGAGTTGCTTCTCATCCACCTGGACATCGCGCAGGGCCGACCCTGCGCCAGGGAGCATACCAACGAGCTGCTGCAATGGGCCCATCTTCTTGATCTGCTGAAACTGCTCGAGGAAGTCTTCGAGGTCGAACGTGGCGTCGAGCATCTTCTTCGCTGTCCGCTCAGCCTCCTCCTGATCGTATGTTTCTTCGGCCTTCTCGATGAGCGTCAGCACGTCGCCCATGCCGAGGATCCGCGACGCCATGCGATCCGGGTGAAACGCGTCGAGGTCGTTGATCGTCTCACCGGTACCGACGAACTTGATCGGCACGCCCGTCACCTCGCGTGCCGAGATGGCAGCACCGCCACGGGCATCACCATCGATCTTGGTCATGATGAGGCCTGTGACCTCTGTGTACTCGGCGAAACCCTTGGCCACGTTGACGGCTTCCTGACCGGTCATCGCATCGACGATGAGCAGGGTCTCATCGGGACTCGTCGCCTTCTTCACTGCGGCGAGTTCCTTCATGAGGTCGGTGTCTATCTGTAGGCGACCTGCAGTGTCGATGATCACCACGTTCGCCCTCTCGTCTCGTGCAGCCTTGAGCGCCGCCTTTGCCACCTTCGGGGCCTTGCCCTTGCGCTCGACGTAGACGGGAACACCGATCGACCTGCCGAGCGTCTCGAGCTGATCGATAGCCGCAGGGCGCTGCAGGTCCGCTGCGACCAGGAGCGGCCGCTTGCCCTTGCCCTTGAGATACTTTGCGAGCTTCGCTGCAGTCGTCGTCTTACCAGACCCCTGAAGGCCGACCATCAAAATGACGAGCGGTGGTGCAGCCGGGCGAACAAGGGGGACCCGTTCCTCCCCCAGCGTGACGATGAGTTCCTCATGCACGATCTTGATGACCTGCTGACCGGGGGTGAGGCTCTTGGTGACCTCGACACCGAGTGCCCGCTCCTTGACACGCGCCAGGAACGTCTTGACAACGGAAAGGCTCACATCGGCTTCGAGCAGCGCGATGCGTACCTCACGAAGCGCTGTGTTGACATCGTCCTCGTTCAGTCGGCCCTTGCTACGGAGGCGATCGAACACACCACCAAGACGATCAGAGAGGGAGTCGAACATGGCGGGGATTCTACGGTGCCTCTGTGTCGTCGCACCCTGCCGACGATGAGCCCGCCCCGATCGACACACCACCGACGAAGAAAGGTCCTCCGGTCCATCCCCAGTACATGAACATCGCCGTTGCAAACAGCAAAGACACCGTCGACAGGTTCAACGCTCGACCCCAGGCATCGAGCTGCAGCTCGTTCATGAGCGGACCGATCGAAAGTCCCAGCACGAGGAGCGTTCCCGAAACGACGACATCACGCCGAAGCCGCGTCTGGAATGCCAGAGACATCGGTACCAGCAGGATGAGGACGTCGTAGACGAGAACATGTGGAGCGATCAAGAGCCATGTGCCGAACACGAGGGCCAGGACAACCTCGAGAGTTGCCATGCCCCGACGTATCACCACCACACACAAGGCGATGAGGGTGACGGCGGCGACACCAACGATCGCCCAACGTACGACGCTCGACGACACGGTGAGGAACGACACCATGCTCATCAGCGACGCCTCCAACACTGCACTTGCATCGTTGTTGACCCGGCCCACCAACATCGAGAACCAGGCTCGCCACGATCCAGGAAGGATCACACCCGAAACGAACACCAGGACCATCGTCGCGGCGAGGGTCCAGAGCAACTGCTTCCACCATCGTCTTGGCTCGCTGAGCCTCAGGATCCCAAACCCCCCGAGGAGGTGTGGCTTCCACGCCGCTAGCGCGACAGAGACGCCCGACCGGGCGATCCTCTGGCGCAGCATCGATGCAACGGCGAAAGCAACGATGCCGACGAAGAGAAACGAGCTCTGACCGAGCCCCAACGCGAACAGGGCGGGGAACGACGCCATTGCCAGCAGAAACGGTCGCCAATCCCGCACGCCGCACGACCGCAATCCCGCAACCATCGCGGCGACCCCGAACACCGTCCACGCGACGAGTCCGAGACTCACGGGAAGAAGAGACCACGGAACCATGAACAAAGCCGCCCACGGGGGATAGACAAAGGCAGCGATGCCGAACTCTTGGAACTCCGGCGTGTTGGGGAGATACAGGAAATCGCTGTTCCCCGACCTGACGAGGTCACCGCCCGCAACGAATACGCGATAGTCCAGGCCGATCCTCACCGCATTTCCGTCGACGACCGCCAGAACGAGGGCAACAACATGCTGCACGGAAATGACGCCGATGATCGCGACCGCGAACCAGAACACCACACGACTTGCCATTGAGACGTCGAGGGATCGGAGTGAACGAATCATCGCACCAGCGCCGTCACTGCCGCTCAACGGAATCGAGTTGGTCGTTCCCCGCTGAGGGAGTCGACCGACGGTCGAGCGATGCCGCCTCCACCAGCCACACGACGAACACCGCAAGGGCGATCGGGCCGATAGCGATTGCGCGATCGAACATACCCAGCTGGGCCGAGACGATGAACGGGTTGATCGTCAAGAGGGACAACGTCGCGACGCCATACAGCGCCATGTCTGTGCGCAGCCACGGTCGTGCTCGCCAGACAAGGACGAGCGCTGGAACGATGACGAAGGTGTCGTACAGCAGCGCGTGCAGGCTCAGCACGGCCGCCACACCGAACGCTGCCAGCAACAATGTGCCGTCGTCGACGACTCGGCGATGAATGACAGAAGCGAGCCACGCGACACCACCGATGACCAACAGCACGGTGACCGCAGTCCCGACGCTGCCCTCGCCGAGGAGGAGCCTGGCCGCTGCTCCGAGAGTGATCTCTGCCCGCGGATGGACCAGCTCGACCGATGAGTCTGTCACGAGCGAAATCCATCCGGCCATCGACCCCGGCAGCAGCAGCTCCGCACCTCCGTACAAGACCACGCCTGTGACAACCGCTGAAACGATGGACGTGCCAAACCGCTTCCGGCGCAACAGCCACACCAATCCGAGGCCGAGCACCATGTGCGGCTTGAACGCCATCAATCCTGCCGCCACACCGGCGGTTCGATCGTGACGGTTCACCATCGCCCACGCGATGACCGCACCGAGACCGAGCATCAAGAACGCCGACTGACCCGGCAGCACCGTCTTGAACCCTGCAGGCCCGATGAACGCGATCAGGAACGCCACGACGCCCACGCGACGATGCAACTTTGCGAGCGATCCGGCCGCAAACGCTGCCGTCGCACCGAGCCACGTCCAGTAGCCGGCCTGGAATCCCATCCCAGACAGGGGGATCATCGAGATGGCGAACCACGACGGGTAGACGTATACGGCAGCGTCGGCAACCTCGTAGCTGACAGCGGAAGGGTTGTACAGGTCCGCTACGTTGCCAACGCGCGCAAGGGACCCAGCCACCGAGAAGGTCCGGAAATCGGGTCCTGCGTTGCTTCCCGGAAGCCCTGCAGTTCCAATGCCCAAGAGGAACTGGCCCCACAGGTACGCCGTATAGGCCGCAGCCAGTAGTGCGATGAGGCCAACAACGACGACGATCAGGCGCGACGGGCCAGACCCGTCATCGGCCCTCGCATCCCCTTCGGATCGAAGCGTCATCGTGTCCGGCTCTCCTTGTCGGCACCGTGATCAGGGCGATGGTACAGACAGGTGCCGCTGCGTCCACGAATTGCAGGTTTGGTACCGTGGAGTACCCGAACGAGGAAGCGCATGAATCTCACCGTCATCGACCATCCCCTTGCCCGTCACTACCTGACCATTCTCCGCAACAAGGACACCGAACCGCAGCAGTTCCGCGCAGCGGCCAAGGGTCTCGCTTACTCGCTCGTGATGGAGGCCACGAAGCGCCTCCCGCTCCAGCAGATCGAGATCGAGACGCCGATGGAGCCGACCGTCGGCTACGCCATCGACAACGTCGTCGCCGTCCCTGTGCTTCGTGCAGGCCTCGGCATGCTCGATGCCGTGCTCGAGATGATCCCCAACGTCAAGGTCGGATTCGCCGGAGTCGCGAGAAACGAGGAAACAGCCCAGCCCCAGGAGTACTACGCAAAGCTCCCCGACCTCTCCAACGCTTCGGTACTGATCTGTGAGCCCATGCTTGCCACGGGAGGATCACTCTCGTGGGCGGTAGACAAGGTGAAAGGATCCGGCGCCAAGTCGATCACCGCACTTTGTGTGGTGACGGCACCCGACGGTGTGAAGAAGATGTACGAGGACCACCCCGACGTCCAGATCATCGCTGCAGCGCACGATCGGGAACTCAACGAGAACTTCTACATCGTCCCGGGACTCGGCGACATGGGAGACCGGTTGTTCGGAACCCTGTGATGATCGACCGGGAGGATCGCTTCGCCAACGCCGTCATCGAGACGGTCACTGCGATACCTCCCGGTGAGATCTCCACGTACGGCGAGGTCGCCGAAGAGGCAGGGTTCCCCGGCGCTGCCCGTGCCGTAGGGAACCTCCTTCGCTCGACGCCCGGATTACCGTGGTGGCGCGTGATCGCGGCCAACGGACGCCTCGTCCCTGGATTAGAGGCCGATCATGCAGAGCGCTTGCGCAGTGAAGGTGTCGAGATCTGGAACGGAGCCGTTGTCATGAGAGATACACGATGACCTACTCGATGGTCGAACTCATCGGCAAAAAGCGCGACGGTACAAGCCTCACTCCGGACGAACTTGCGTGGATCATCACGCAGTACACAGCCGATGCCCTGCCCGACTACCAGCTCTCTGCGTTCCTCATGGCGGTCCTCTTTCGCGGTATGTCGGGCGTGGAACTCGCAGCCTGGACGGAGGCAATGCTGCACTCGGGGGAAGTCCTCGATCTGTCGAGCGTCGGTAAGGCGAAGATCGATAAGCACTCGACAGGCGGTGTCGGGGACAAGATATCCATCCCACTCGCCCCCATCGTCGCAGCGTGCGGTGTGGCGGTCCCGATGATGTCGGGGCGGGGTCTCGGACACACCGGAGGCACCCTCGACAAGCTCGAGTCGATACCCGGGTTCTCGGTCGACATCGACCCCGAGGTGTTCGCAAGCCAACTCGAAGACATCGGGATGGTGATGGTCGGCCAGACGGAGAGCCTCGTCCCGGCAGACCGCAGGATCTACTCGCTGCGAGATGCGACCGGAACCGTGCCCTCGGTACCACTCATCTCGTCGTCGATCATGTCCAAGAAGCTCGCCGAGGACCTCGACGGACTCCTTCTCGATATCAAGGTCGGCAGCGGGGCCTTCATGAAGACCAAGGCCGATGCAACCGAGCTCGCCACCACGATGATCGGCATCGGGGCGAGCCACGACACACCCGTCACAGCGATCCTCACGAACATGGATCAGCCACTCGGACAAGCCATCGGGAACGCGAACGAGATCCAGGAGTCGATCGCCGTGCTGCGAGGCGAAGGACCCGACGACGTCACGGAGTTGACGATCCGCTTTGCCATCGAGATGCTGATGCTCGCCGGCGAGTCCGACCCGATCATGGCACAGGACAAGGTACGGAATGCACTCGAATCCGGAACAGCGTTCGAGACGATGGTCCGCCTCACCGAAGCCCAGGGCGGAGACCCGTCGTACATCGAGCATCCCGAACGCCTCGAGATCGCACCCTATGAACACGTCATACAGGCACCCCGCGATGGCTGGGTTTCGTCGTGCGATGCCTTCGCCATCGGTACCGCAGGCGTCCGCCTCGGTGCCGGACGGGCGACGAAAGAAGACGAGGTCGACCCTGGAGTCGGGTTCTCGATCAGGGCGAAGATCGGCGATGCCGTGTCGAAGGGAGACCCGCTCGCAATCGTTGCATACCGCGACCGCGCCAAGCTCGAGAACGCCCTCGCCACCGCAGACGATGCGTGGTCGATATCGGAAACCCCGACCGCACGACCCAATCTGGTCCTCGAAACTCTGCGATGAACTACCACGCGATAGCCGCGGCCGCTGCGTTCCTCACTGCTCGTACCGGCGTCTCGCGGCACGACGCTCTTGTGGTCCTCGGTTCTGGTCTCGGGGAGTACGCGGAGCACCTCCCCGACGCTGTGACCATCCCGTACGAGGATGTCCCCGGCTTCCCTGTACCGAAGGTGACCGGCCACGGTGGGTCCCTCATCAGCGCCCCGATCGGTGACCGGCGACTCCTCGTCATGTCGGGACGCGTCCATGCATATGAGGGGTGGCCGATGAGCGACGTCGTGTTTGGCGTGCGAACGGCGATCAAAGCGGGGGCGAAACGGGTGCTCCTCACCAACGCTGCAGGAGGCATCAATCCGGCGTTCTCCCCCGGGGATCTCGTCATCATCTCGGACCATCTGAATCTGGCAGGAATGAACCCTCTCACCGGCCCGAACGACGACCGTCTCGGCCCGAGGTTCCTGGATCTCACGAACGCGTACACCGCCGGGTTGAGATGGGATCTCGCCGCCGTGCTCACCGACCTCGACCTCCCCGTCCACGATGGGGTCTACGCGTGGTTCCTCGGCCCGACGTACGAGACACCGGCCGAGGTCAGGATGGCCAAGACCATGGGGGCAGACCTCGTCGGCATGTCCACGGTGCCCGAGGTGATCGCAGCGAACCACATGGGAGCGCAAGTTGCGGCCATCTCCCTCGTGACCAACCTCGCCGCAGGGATCTCACCCACACCACTGAGCCACACCGACGTGACCTCCACAGCGGAACGAGCCAGGGCAACCTTCGCCAAGGTGCTCGACCGCTTCCTCCCGGTTCTCGTCGCTCGCGATGACTGATCGGTTTTTGGGCAAGCACTCAAAGTCCGTAACATGCACAACGATTCCCACCAAAGGAGCGGCAACGCCATGAACATCGCGGTCTGTGTCAAGCAGATTCCGGACCCGGCAACCCCGTACGAGCTCGATGGCGAGAACCACTGGGTCGTGCGTCCGAATGATCAGGTCCTCGACGACACGGACCGTGTCGGTGTCGAAGTCGGCCTCCAGCTCGCCGAAGCGACCGAAGGAACCGTCACCCTCTTCTCGATGTCCCCGTCGGGTTCGCTACAAGGCATCCGCCAGGCTCTTGCCATGGGGGCGGACAAGGCAGTTCTCGTCGATGATGCAGCGCTCAAGGGTTCTGATGCCCTGACGACTGCGAGGATCCTGAGCGCTGCCGTTCAACGTGAAGGCTTCGATCTCGTCATAACCGGCACCGAATCCACCGACGGCTACAGCGGCGTCGTACCACAGATGATGTCCGAGCTCCTCGACGTTCCGTGTCTCTCGTTCGCCCGCGGCTTCTCCGTCGCCGATGACACGGTCACGATCGAGCGCCAGACCGCTTCAGGGTACGAGACGGTCACCAGCCCCCTCCCCGCCGTTGTTGCGGTCACCGCCGGTGCGGTCGAGCCGCGGTACCCGACGTTCAAGGGGATCATGCAGGCGAAGTCGAAACCGGTCGACACCACGACCGCAGCGGACCTCGGGGTCGAACCCGTCGTCACACAGACGGTCACCGCCGTCGAACCCGTGGCATCGCGGGCAGCCGGTGAGCTGGTAGAGGACGATGGCGAGGCGTACCTCAAGATCGTCGAACTCCTCGAACAAGTGAAGGTGATCTGACATGGCTATCTGGGTATTCGCAGAAGGGATCGACGGGGCACCGACACCCGGGTCACTCGAACTCGTTTCGAAGGCGACCTCCATGGGTGACGCTGTCGTGTTCTACGTTGGTCCTGGATCATCCGATGCGTTCGCGATGCTCGGCGCCCACGGAGCCCGTACGGTGCACCACCTCGACACCGGTGACATCCTCCCAGCCGCTCCTGCTACACAGGCTCTCGCTGGGTTGATCGAAGGGTCCGACGCGAAGCTCGTCCTCTTCGGCATGGGAAACACAGACCGTGACGTCGCCGGGCGCCTTGCTGCGCGCCTCGGAGCGCCGGTCGTTTCCAACGCCCTCGATGTCTCTCTCGAGGACTCTGTCACGGTCACATCTGAGATCCTGGGTGGCAGCCTCTCGGTCACGACCCGGGTTGCATCCGATGGCCCTGCCTTGGTGATCACCAGGCCGAAGGTCTTCGTTGCCCAAGAGTCCGGAGGAGGTATTCCCGACGTCGAAACCGTCGCCCTTCCCGATACAGGTCGGTCCGGTGGCGCAACGATCACCGAACGCCACGTCGAGGCCTCAGAAGGGCCGGACCTGGAAGCCGCGCCGATCGTCGTGTCGGGTGGCCGTGGTCTGGGTGCAGCGGACAAGTTCGCGATGCTCGATGAGCTCGCCAAGTTGCTCGGCGGGGCCGTCGGAGGGACACGGGCCGTCGTCGATGCCGGCTGGGTGCCCTACTCGTACCAGATCGGCCAGACGGGAAAGACGGTCAAACCGAGCGTCTACATCGCCGCAGGCATCTCGGGTGCAATGCAGCACATCGTGGGTATGAAAGGTTCCTCGACGATCATCGCGATCAACAAGGACCCCGACGCGCCGATCTTCGGTCTCGCCGACCTCGGTGTCGTCGGCGACCTCCACAAGGTCGTCCCACAACTCATCGAGGCGCTCAAGTCCAGGAGCTGACTCTCTATCAGTAACGGCCGTCGGCTTCGCACCGGCGGCCGTTACTCGTACGGTGCCTGCTACCGGAGCGCTTCGGGACCAAAGGACATCGGGAGTAGATCCTCGATCGTGACCACGACTGGTGAGCCGTCAGGAGCGCGGAGGATGACACGTTCAACCTGGAACTCCCGCATGATCTGACGACAGTTTCCACACGGCGTGCACAGCTCGCCGTCGAGACAGACGACAGCTACAACAGCGATGGCTCTTGCCCCCCGACCAACAGCGGTGGTGATCGCGTTCGCCTCGGCACATATCGACGCCCCGAAGGCAGCGTTCTCGATGTTCGCACCTGTGACGACCTCACCTCCATCCGTTACGACGGCAGCACCGACACGGAAGTGTGAGTACGGCGAGTAGGAGCTCTCAGCTGCAACGGCTGCTCTATCGAGCAACTCGGTATCGGTCATATCTACCTCGCGATCAGCGCTTCGACGAAAGCCTCGGGATCGAATGGTAGGAGGTCGTCCATCGCCTCGCCGACACCGATGTACTTCACAGGAACACCCAGTGTTCGTTCGACGGCAATCGCTATGCCGCCGCGCGATGTCCCGTCGAGTTTTGTCAACACCAAGCCGGTGACGCCGACCGCTTCGGTGAACGCCCTCGCCTGCACGAGCCCGTTCTGGCCGGTGGTTCCATCGAGGACGAGAAGGGTCTCGTCGATCGCCCCCGCCTCGCGCTCGAGGATGCGCACCACTTTGGAGAGTTCATCCATCAGGTTCGTCTGGCTGTGAAGCCGACCGGCAGTATCGATGATCACCACATCGGCACCGTCGCTCTTCGCTTTCGAGAACGCGTCGAAAGCGACCGAGGCCGGATCGGCACCCGGCGTTCCCGACACGACGGGGACACCAACGCGGTCCCCCCATGTTCGCAACTGGGTATCTGCTGCAGCACGAAAGGTGTCTGCCGCTCCGAGAACGACCGATGAGCCGCCGCTCACGAGCTTGTTCGCGATCTTGGCGATACTGGTCGTCTTGCCTGTGCCGTTGACTCCCACGACGACGATGACCGCCGGAGAGCCCTCGAGATGCAGGATCCGATCCTTGCCATCGAGTATCGACACGAGCTCCCGTTCGAGGAGTGAACGGGCCTCCTCACCCGACTTCGGCTTCGCTGCCCTGACCGATGCGACGATCTCGGAGGCCGTCTGTGGCCCCACATCGGCTGCCACGAGTGCATCCTCGAGTTCCTCCCAGTCCTCATCATCGAGATGGGCCGACGAGAAGAGGCTGCCAAGCGCTCCAGCGAGGGCACCGCGTGGCTTTGCGAGGCGGTCACGCAACCCCTTCTCAGCCTTTCCAGGTGCTGTCACCGTCGACTGTGCAGCCGGGCTGTCGGGCCTGCGCCTCATTGCGATCACGGCTACCACCACGATCGCGACGACCGCAACGGCGAGAATGATGATCAGAATCGGATCCACGAACTACCTCTCAGGCTTCCACGCTGGCCCTAAACGGTAACGCTGCTCATGCGCTTCGAGATCACCTTGGAGGACTCCCCCGGCTCCATCGTGACACCGTACAGGACGTCGGCAGCCTCCATCGTCTGCTGCTGGTGTGTGATGATCACGAGCTGAGTGTCCACACGCAGCGTGTCGACGAGACGGAGGAACCGGTGGAGGTTCGCATCGTCGAGGGCAGCCTCGACCTCGTCGAGCACGTAGAACGGGCTCGGTCGGGCACGGAACACAGCGAACAGGAACGCCAGGGCCGCCAGTGATCGCTCGCCTCCACTCAGGAGGGAGAGTCTGCCAACCTTCTTGCCTGCAGGTTGCGCTTCGACCAGGACGCCTGTGGCGAGTGGGTCATCTGATTCGTCCAGCCGGAGACGACCTTTTCCCCCGGGGAAGACGAGTGCGAAGTTCTCCTCGTAGAACGCCGCGATCTCGGCGAAGGCCTCCTCGAAGAGGACGACCATCTTGTCATCGAGAGCGGCGATCACCTTCTTGAGCTCTGCACGGGAAGCGTCGAGGTCGCCAAGCTGGCTCTCGAGCTCCTCGACCTGGGCTGCGAGGTCCTCGTACTCCACTGCGGCGAGCGGATTGATGGGCCCCATGCGGCGAAGATCAGCGAGCAACGACTCCAGCCTGGCATGCGGATCGCTCCCCTCCTCCATGGTGGGCCTCGGAGCGGCGAGCGCCAGGTCCTCGGATGCATCCGCGTCCCTGCGCAGCGCCTCGCATGCAGCTTCGTCACGAACCCGAATCTCGGCGAGTTCGACATCCAGCTCGTTCAGCGTCGCCGATACGACTCGCCCGGCCGTCTCGAGTTCCTCACGTCGGTTCTCTGCGGTGACGAGCTCTGTATTCGCGCTTCCGACGCGCTCTCTCAGCAGCCGTTGGCGTTCGCGCAGTGCCTCGACATGGACAGAGACGTGCTCGATCGCCTCCGTAGCGATCGTGTCGATGCGTGAGAGCGCATCGACGATACCGTCGTCATCGGGAAGGAGGCGAAGTTGGTTCAACTCGCCCCGCACCACCGTGAGGCGGTGTTCGCTCATCTTGCGGCGCTCGGTGAGCCCTGCAAGCTCTGCTGTTTCGCTCTGCAACGCCTGGCGAGCGGTATCGCGTTTCACTGCGATCTCCTCGCGCCGGACGTTCAGGGCATCCCATGCAGCCTGGCGAACCGCTTCCTCTCCCTCGAACTCGGCGACCCTCTGGCGAAGCACCGCGATGCGTTCATCTCTGGCACGAACAGCGTCGGCGATCGCTTGGGTCCGCATCAGCAGCCGGTCAGACTCCTCGACCGATGCTCCAAGCGCACGATCGACGAGACCCAGGCCCTCCGTGAGACCACCGAGCTTGGCTTCGATCGCCTCGAGCTCCTCGAGCGCAGTCTGCTCCTCCTCGAACGCAGCATCGAACGTGTGCTGCGTTGCAGTCGCGATGCTCGATGCCCGTACGAGGTCACGCTCGACGGATTCGAGGGCGACACGAGACGACTCCAACGCTGCGGGTCCGGCGCCGTCGGGCTGTGCAACGATCATCCCCGTGGAGGTCACGACGTCGCCTTCGGGGGTCACTGCGCGAAGTCCCGGCATGCTTGCAACGATCTGCCACGCCGTGTTCCATCCCTCGACGAGAACAACGTCCCCGAGGAACCCGCCGGCGAGTTCTCGATCGGCTTCGGGTCCAAGGAGATCGATCAGCGGTTCGACGCCGAAACGTGCGGCGGCATCCCGTGCCAGTGAGTCGTCTCCTGCGTCGGGCACGACGAACGACACTCCACCGGTTCCCACGGCCTTGAGGGCCTCGATCGCTGAACGCATCTGGACCTTGCCTTGGGCTGCGTACGACGATCGCCACGCACCAAGGGCAGCATCGACTGCAGGGGCGTACTCGACGGGGACGTCGAGCAGACTGACCACAGCACCAAGAACGCCCTCGGATGTGTCGGCGATCTCGAGCGCACGTTCGTCGACAAGCCCTGCAAGCGCGGATTCGAGCGCCTCGACTCTTGCTTGGGCTCGTGCGACATCGAGTTGGAGGTCGTCGCTCGCTTGCCGTGCCTCTTGGAAGGCAGCTTCAGCCGCCCGGCGACGTTCTCGCTTGGTCTCATAGATCTGAGACAAGGAGGTCACAGCAATGTCGGAGCGCTGGATCTCGAGGTTCAGCCGCTCGATCTCAGATCGCTCGTCGGCGATCCGATCTTCGACCACGCGGAGTCGCCGCATGATCTGGTCCTTCTCGGTCGCGTCTCTCGCCGAAGCCGTCTCCAGAGAACGCAGATCCCCCCGGAGATTCGCGACGACGCCCTCCGTCGGAAGCTGGATCTGCTCGGCAAGCGATCGCTCCTCATCCTCAAGTGCCTGCAAGGCTTCTTCTCGCTGGGCGACATGTTCACGAGTTCGAAGCTCGAGACCTGCAGCTTCGCTGATCACCCGTTCGAGATCCCGAGCTTCGAGATCAAGATCCCCGCGGCGCTCGCCTGCTCCCTCGAGACGCGACGTGATCGCCTGGGATCGTTCCCTCGCCACGAGCGAGATAGATGAGAGCCGCTCACGCACGGTCTCGAGGCGGGCTGCGGCAGCGGTATCACGACTCAACTCGACGCCGACGGCTCCTGCGGCTGTACGCAGACGATCGAGGTCTGTGCGCAGTGCTGCAAGTTCGGCGTCGGTGGCCGCAAGCGTTTGAGCTGCATCCTTGCGTTCGATCGTGGCTTCACCGAGGCGGGAACGCAGCACCCGAAGCTGTTCACCTCCGAGCCACAGTCGCAAGGACACGGCCTCTGACTTGACCGAGTCGTATCGCAGAGCAGCGTTCGCTTGACGTTTGAGCGGGCGCAACGCCTTGCGTTGCTGGCCGAGGATGTCCTTCAAGCGCTCGATGTCGTGACCCGTGCGTTCGAGTCGACGGACCGAACGGTCTCGACGACCGCGATGCTTGGTCACACCGGCGGCTTCCTCGATCACCGCTCGGTGATCCTGCGGGCTGGCGTTGAGTACCTCCCCGACCTGGCCCTGCCCGACGAGCACGTGTTGCTGACGTCCGATCCCTCCGTCCGAGAGAAGCTCCTGGATGTCGAGGAGGCGGCAGGGGACGCCGTTGAGTTCGTACTCAGACGTCCCGTCTCTGAACAGTCGTCTGGTGATCGTGATCTCTGCAAAATCGAGAGGCATGAGAGACTCGTCGTTTGCAAAGGTCAGCGACACCTCTGCCCTGGGCAAAGGTGGCCTCGTCGCGGTTCCTGCAAAGACGAGGTCCTCCATCTTCTCCGTGCGCAACGATCGCGTTGCCTGGGTGCCCATGACCCAGGCGATCGCATCGAGGATGTTCGACTTGCCGGAGCCGTTCGGTCCAACGACCACGTTCACGCCCGATGCGAAGTCGAGACGGGTACGGTCGGCGAAGGACTTGAAGCCACGAAGTGTCAGGTGTTTGAGTTTCACGAGTACAGAGGTTACCAGAGCGAATTACACGGTTGTAATCCTTTTTGCTCGTCGCGCTCACGACGTCCCTGATTCGAGCGCAACCCTTGCCGCGTCGATCGCCGCTGCCTTCTTCGATCCCCCGGTACCCACGGCGACGACCTCGCCGTCCACCAACGCCCTGGCGGTGAACTCAGCTGCATGGTCTGGTCCGGATCTGTCGTAGGCGAAGCTCACCACGCGACCCTCTCCCGCGAGGAGTTCTTGAAGGCGGGAGCGCGCGTCCATCACATCGGTCGATCTGTTCCTAGCATCGATCATCGGTCCCCACACCGTCCTCACGACTCGCTCCGCCTCCTGCCACCCACCGTCAAGGAAGACCGCTCCGAGCAGCGCCTCGACGACGTCGGACTGGATCGAGCGCTTGTGGCGACCACCGGATTGATCCTCGCCCCTCCCCAGTCTGATGACCGACGGAACACCGAGCTCGACGGCCACGTCGGCAAGCGACGTTTCGTCGACGACCGAGGCGCGCATCTTCGTCATCTCACCTTCGGGTGCGTCGGGCATCATCTCGTAGATGATGCACGTGGCGACCAGTTCCAGGACGGCATCTCCGAGAAATTCGAGGCGCTCGTAGGAGACCGCATCAGCATTCTCGGCTGTATAGGAGGCGTGGGTGACGGCTTCGCACACCAGGGACGGCTGCTCGAATCGATACGCCAATCGCTGTTCGAGATCGGCGATGGACGGATCGCACGGAGACATCGTCAACGCATCGCGGCGGAGATCCCGACCGAGATCACGTCGACGAGTCCCTGGTCGACACCCGCGGCGGCGATCTCGATGGCGTTGCTTATCGCAACACGCGAGGAGCTGCCGTGCGCTATCACGACAACACCCTTGGTTCCCACGAGGTGGGCCCCGCCGATCGTCTCAGACGACAACCGCTCTCGCAGTTCCATGAAGACCGGCATGAGCTCTGCAACGGCCGACTGGTACTCGGGCTTGGCGAGCATCTCGAAGACCATCCTCTGGATCACCTTGCCTGCACCTTCGCTCGTCTTGAGGAAGACGTTCCCCGTGAAGCCGTCCGTGACGATCACATCGGCTGTGTTGGCTGCGAGGTCTCTGCCTTCGACGTTCCCGATGAACTCGATCGCAGTGCTCGCTGAAAGGAGCTCGTAGGACTCTTTCTCGAGCGTTCGACCCTTCGAGCGCTCTTCGCCGATGTTGAGCAGGCCGACGCGTGGCTTCTCGACATCGCGGTACACCTGTGCGAGAGCGGAACCCATCACCGCGAACTGAAGGAGGTGCTCAGGTTTGCACTCGAGGTTGGCCCCGACATCCATGATGACATGACCCGTCGGGAAGATGGATCCAATGGCGGGTCGGGCGACACCTTTGAGACGACCGATGATGAACGCTGCGCACGCCATCGCTGCTCCGGTCGATCCTGCCGATACGAGGGCGTCGGCTTCGCCGTCGGCAACCATCCTGGCTGCAACGACGATCGATGCATCCTTCTTGTCGCGGATCGCGTGAGTCGGATCGTCGTTCATATCGATGATCTGGCCCGCATGGCGAACCACGATCGAGATGTCTCTGCCTTCGAGAAGAGGCGCGATCTGCTCCTCGTCTCCGACGAGCACGATGTCGATACCGCCAACGGCCGCGAGGATTGCACCCTCGACGATCTCACGAGGAGCCGTGTCGCCCCCCATGGCATCTACGGCGATCAAGGACATGTTCTCTACGACGCTTCGATGACTTCGCGCCCGTTGTAGTTGCCGCAGTTCGAGCACGCGCGATGCGGCGCGTGCGGGGCGTTGCACGTCGAGCAACGAGCGATGGTCGGTCTTGCGACCTTCCACTGGGCCTTCCGGCGTCGGGTCCGGGACCGCGACATCTTCTTCTTCGGCACTGCCATGGTGAAAACCTCTTCTGTTCAATCCTCGGACTCGAGGAAGTCCTTGAGGACGGCGAAGGGCGAACGAGATTCGCCTTCATCATCCGCCGTGACTGTTTCCAAGTCTACTTGTACATTTCTCACAACTGCGCAACTGCTCTTCTGACACTCCTGGACGACCGGTAGTGCAAGGAGAACCTCGTCACGCAGGAGCTGCTCGACGTCGATCTCATTGCCGACAAGCGGATAGCTCTCATCGTCATCGTCGCTCGTGTCGAACAACGCACCGATGCTTGCCCGGCGCTCCGTGCGCATCGCGTCGAGGCACCGGAAGCAGGTATCGAGCGTCGTATACGTCACTGCCCCCGTCACGGCCACGCCTCCCGACACCGGATGCAGGATGAGATCGGCGACGATCTCGACTTCCGGGTCGACCACGCTCATCTCGATCCCCCAGTCGACAGATGCAGCTACGACCACCGGGCGCGGTGATGCGTCTCTGCCGACGAGATCGGCCACGTTGAGGAGAAATGCACTTTTTGCCATGGTGCGAGCGTACCCGAACCGATCGGGGATGCGCGCTCGTCGCTAACCCGAGATTGGAGGCTCGGGTGACGGCGGGAGTGCCTTGTGCAGCTCCGCTCTCGCCTCGGTGACGTATCGGTAGAGCTCACCAAGCACGGTCTCTGCTTCACCGAGGTGGCGTTCGGCGTAGTCCTCTGCTTCGAGGCGGATCCGTCGCGCTTCACTCTCTGCGTTGCGCACAAGCGTGTTCGCTTCTTCGACCGCTTCCTGCACGATGTAGTTCTCCGACACGAGGCGTTCGGACTCTGCCTTGGCGTTGGCGATCAGCTCGCGTGCCTTCTCGTTCGTACGTGCGATGTACGACTCACGCTCACGGACCATCCATCGAGCTGCCCGCAGTTCCTCGGGGAGTTCCTCGGATGCCTGATGGAGGCGATCGAGGAGATCTTCCTGGTTGATCATGACGTTGTTCGACAACGGCACCGCACGGGCAGCCTCGATCTCAGAGATGAGATCTTCGAGCAAGTCGGCGATCCGACCGGGTACCGGGGGTGACGGTCGTGCCTCTTCGGGGTGATCGATCATTCGAGACGCTCCTTCAGCGCTTTGGCGACGGGGTCGGGCACGAGCGCATCGACCGATCCGCCGAGTCGCGCCACTTCCTTGACGAGTGATGACGAGAGGTAACCGTACTCCGGCTTCGTCGCAACGAACATCGAGACGACCTCACCCGAGAGGTGCCGGTTCATCTGGGACATCTGGATCTCATACTCGAAATCGGTGACGGCCCGCAACCCCTTGACCACGGTCTTGGCCCCCATCTCGAGCGCGAAGTCGACGAGCAGTCCCTCGAAGGACGCGACCCGGACGTTGGGCCACTGCTCGCAACACTCCTCGAGCAGCGCGACCCGTTCGGCTGCCGTGAACAACGGCTCCTTCGAAGGGTTGTGCACGACGGATACAACAACGACATCGAAGAGTGCCGCGCACCGCTCCACGACATCGAGGTGTCCCTTCGTCGGTGGGTCAAAACTACCTGGCACGAGAGCTGTTATCACGACGTCGCCTTCTCCATCATGGTGACTACGGCATCACCGTAACGCCGCTCGTCGATACAAGTGAGGAATTCGGGCATCGCCGGGCTGCTTGCCGCTTGACGATGGAGGACGACAACGCCCCCAGGTGCGAGCACACCCTCGAGTCGTGTGAGGATCTCCGTCACCATCTCGTCGGGATCCGAGTACGGCGGATCGAGGAAAACGATGTCGTAGATGGGAGCCAGCCGGGCCAGAACCGACGACACCGAGCCCTGTACCACCGACCCGCCGAGCCCGACTGCTTCGACGTTCGCCTCGATGATCCTGATGGCGGCCCGGTTCTGCTCCACGAACGTGACCTCGTCTGCTCCCCTGCTGAGCGCCTCGAGGCCGAGCGAGCCGGAGCCTGCGTAGAGGTCGAGGATCGTGGCACCGACGAGGCGCTGCGTGAGGATCGAAAAGATGGACTCTCGCGCACGACCCGTCATCGGCCGTGTGCCAGAGGCAGGAACACCGAGCCTCCGACCCCTTGCCTCACCAGCGATGATCCTCATGTTCAACTCCTCGAAAGCCACTCTGCGTCCCGGCCGAAGAACTTCTCGACCTCCGCCATGACCCCGGAGACGAACGCGCCGTCACGGTCATCTGTCACGGCACGAGTCGCGACGCGATTCGCCGCCTCGAGCAGTTCGTGATCCCTCAGGATATCGGCAAGCTCGAGGTCGGGGGCGCCGGACTGTGCGCCGGCGAACACGGTCCCTTGACCTCTGATGGCGAGATCGATCGTGGCGAGCGCAAACCCGTCGGATGTCGAGGCCATCGCTTCGATGCGCTCCATGGCGTCTCCGCTCGAGACGTCCGCAGCGAGGATGCACGTGCCGCCGTGACTGCCACGGCCGACACGTCCACGAAGTTGATGGAGTTGGCTGAGGCCGAAGCGGTCGGCATCGCGAATGACCATCAACGTCGCATTCGGTACATCGATGCCCACCTCGATCACGGTGGTCGACACCAGCACATCGATCTCGCCGGCGACGACCCTTGCCATGATCCGGGCCTTGTCCTCCGACCGCATCTGTCCGTGGAGCAACTCAACGCGAAGCTCCGGCAGCACCGACGACACTCTCGAGAACTCGGCCGTGGCAGATCGGGCATCGATCTTCTGCGAGTCATCGACGAGCGGGCACACGACGAACACCTGGTTGCCCGACGCCACCGCGTCGACGATGGAAGCGTCGATCTCATCGTCGGCATCCTGTGGCATGGCGATCGTTTCTATCGGTGAGCGCCCCGGAGGCAGCTCGTCGATCACCGACACATCGAGGTCGCCATAGAGCGTCATTGCAAGGGTGCGCGGGATCGGCGTGGCGGTCATCAACAGGAGGTCCGGGACGTTGTCTCCGGCTGCCGAATCGCGAAGCACGACGCGCTGCTCGACACCGAAGCGGTGCTGTTCATCGACGACCGTGATGCCGAGCGACTCGAAGGCAACACCTTCCTGGATCAACGCCTGGGTGCCGAAGGCGATGTCGATCGTCCCGTCCTTCAGCCACGCAAGACCTTGCTCCCGCCCGACCTCTCCTCGGACGAAGTTGACCACCACGCGCCCGGATGTGAACAGCCCGATCCTCACCGGCCGATCCACCGTCGACTCATCCCCGTGGAACAACGAGGTCGTCCCTGCTGCCCCGATGTCGAGTGTCTCGGGTGCCATCCGAGCGTTCTCGAGAGCGAGCGCCGTGCCAAGGTAGTGCTGGGTTGCCAGCACTTCCGTCGGTGCCATGACCGTACCCTGGTGACCGCTCTCCACCGAAGCGAGCAGCGCTGCGATGACCACGACCGTCTTGCCTGACCCGACTTCCCCCTGGAGGAGCCGGTGCATGGGCATCGTCGAGGCCATGTCGTCGAGCATCTCTGTGAGCACATGCTCCTGCGCATCGGTCAGTGTGTACGGAAGGCTGGCAACGAACCGCTCGAACAGGGGTCCGTGAACAGCGTTGGCGATTCCGGCTCTCGACTCGAAGACGTCGTGAGCACGAACCCGCAGAGCCATCTGGATACGAAGGAACTCATCGAAGATCAGTCGACGTCTCGCCGGAGTGATCGCATCGTACGTCTCGGGAAAGTGGATGTCGCGAAACGACGTCGAACGGTCGACGAGCGAGAGCTGCTCTCGAACGTCGTCGGGAAGCACGTCGGCGATGGGCAGTGACCGGCGGAGCGCGCTGTCGACCACTTCCCGAATCTTGTGGGGCTTGAGCCCTCCAAGTCCCCCGTAGACGGGTACGACGCGTCCGGTCACGAGAGCTTGTGGACCCGACAGGTGGTCGATGTCGGGTCCCTTCATCTGCAACGATCCCCGGAAACGCTCGAGCTTGCCACTGAGCGCAACCTCATCACCCTCGGCGAGTCTGACATACGGGTTGAACCACACGACGCGCACGGTGCCGGTACCGTCGGCGAGGCTGGCCTCCACCATCGTGCGACCCCGCGAGATACGGCGCTTCGAGAAACGGGTGACTCTTCCAGCGATCGTGACTTCCTCATCGACCGGTGCGTCTGTGATCGCGAAGATCTGGCTACGGTCGAGGTAGCGACGGGGCACCGACAGGAGGAGTTCTGCGACCGAGGTGACACCCTGACCGTGGAGTTTCCTTGCGGACACGGGGCCGACCCCGGTGACGTTGATCACCTCGATGTCGGCGAGGTACGCAAGGGTTCGATATGAATCGGTGGCAGGTGGTGGCATGACCCTGATGTTGGTCGCGTGTTGAAGACAATGCCAGCATGCACATCGTCACGCCGGAGCCGAGTACGGTACCCCCGCTGCTATTCTCTGGCAGCACCTCAGGAGGTTCACCCCCACATGGCATACAGATGTGAGATCTGCGGCAAGGAGCCGTGGACCGGCAAACAAGTTTCTTTCTCGCACAAGCGGTCTTCCAAGACGTGGAGACCCAACATCCAGAAGATTCGCGTCAAGCACGGCAGCAACTCGCGCCGGGCACGCGTCTGCACCTCGTGCATCAAAGCTGGCAAGGTCGAGAAGCGATGAGCCAAGGCGTCGTCAAGGCGTACGACGGCGCTACGAAAGTCGGGATCATCGTTCGCGATGACGACCGTTCCGAGGTATTTCTCAAGCCGGGAAGTCTCGATGGTTCCATGTTCCGCCTCCTCCGGCAGGGCCAGCGGGTCCGTTTCGACATCACGGGCGATACTCCGCCCGTTGCCGTCAACCTCCGCTTCGGCTCAGACGGGTACTGAGGGAGGTACCAGGTACCTGGTACCTGGTACCTGGTACCTGGTACCTGGAGGATCGGCGGATGCGACCGGCGGGTTTACAGCTCACAGTCGGAAACTCGGACTGCTCCTGAATGTTCAGGTCTTGTCGGTAAACGGCAAACGGAGAACGGTAAACGGAGAACGGCCCCTTCCTCGGTGTGTCCTCGCACCGCGCAATACGCCTCTCGGTAGCTGCTAGCGTTGGGGCATGGTCCAAGCATATGTACTCATACAAACGGACAGCGGCAGAGCATCTGAAGTCGCCCACGCGATCGGCGAGATCGATGGGGTCGACTCGTCCGAGGCGGTGACGGGCCCGTACGATGTGATCGTCGCTGCACGAGCATCCGACGTCGACGCACTCGGGCACCTCGTCGTCAGCGAGATTCAACCGGTTCCCGGCATCGTGAGAACGCTGACCTGTCCGGTCATCCGCATCTAACGCGTTGCAAGCTTGCCGCGTTCTTCGTGACGTGTCATCGCCGCGTCGACCAGCCGGTCACAGAGTTCCGGGTACGTGAGACCTGAGGCGATCCACGCCTTCGGGAACCCTGAGATGGAGGTGAACCCGGGGAGCGTGTTCACCTCGTTGAAGAGGAACCGACGCGTCCCGATCTCGTAGAAGAAATCGATACGAGCAAGGCCGGTCAGCTCCAGGTGCTCGAAGATCTGCTCGGCCAAGTCCCGGACACGCTTCGATGCCTCATTCGAGAGTCGGGCCGGCGCCTCGAACGAACTCGAGTCGTCCCGGTACTTTGCGTCGTATGTGTACCAGCCATCGGCAACGACGACCTCTCCCGGCACCGAGCTCATAGGTCCATCGAGAACCCCGACTTCGATCTCTCGTGCGGTGACCGCTTGTTCGACGACCACTTTGTGGTCGTAACGGAACGCCCTAGCGACCGCCTCCTTGAGCTCGGCATCCGACGAGACCCTGGAGATCCCGACGGAGGAGCCTTGCGCTGAAGGCTTCACGAACACCGGGTACCCGAGCGCCCGTGACACTTCGTTGAGACACACCGACGGATCGGCGTCCCACTCCTTTCGTCGGACCGTCAGCCATGGAGCTGTGGCGATCCCCTTCGATGCCACGATCTGCTTCGTAAGGTCCTTGTCCATGGCAAGGGCACTGCCGAGAACGCCACAACCGGCATACGCAACATCGCACGTCTCGAGGGCACCCTGGACGGTCCCATCCTCGCCGTAGGGACCGTGGAGGACGGGGAAGGCGACGTCGAACTCGATCTCATCCGACCCAACACGCAACGTGCCATTCGGAACGCTCAGCTGCACGGACCGCCCTTCGGCCCTGAAGGGCCGGGAGGACGTATCGGCGAGATACCACGAACCATCCCTATCGATCCCCACCGGTATCACACGGTGCCCGGAGTCGATGAGGGCGTCGTGCACTGATACCGCAGATGCACACGAAACCTCATGTTCCGAGGATCGCCCACCGAAGAGAAGGAGTACCTGAGCCATGGTGAAAGAGTACCGTGTCGCGCACGCACCGCTGAGGATTGGAACCTGTGGGTGAACGAGACCTGATAATCGACTACCGCGTGAAGGTCATCACCACGGGACTCATCGTCTCGTGGTTCGGCTTCGTCGTCTTCTCCCTGTGGACCTTCTCCCTGCCCGATGTCGACCCCACATCGATGATGATCGCCCTGGGTGGATTCTTCATCGGTCTCGTCATCCTGACGTTCGCCCCATGGCGGTCCCTCCTCACCTCACCCGTCGGTGATTGGCTGCTGCTCGTTTGGACGATGGCTGCGATCCTCGCGGTCTTGATGTTCGAGCTTCGAAGAATGGACCAGCCAAACGGAATGGGATTCCTCCTCATCGTGTTCTTTACGGCAGCGACGCTCACGCCGAACCGAACACTGATAACGATCGGCACGATCGCTGGAATCGCGTACGCTGCAGCCGTCATATCGTTCAACGGGATCGAGGCAACAGCTCTGGTCGGCCACCTGCTCCCGTTCATAGGTGCAATCGTGTTCGTTCTGCTGCTCTCCGTTGGGATCCGCGCACAACTCGAGCAGACGAGTGACGCCTATCACCAGCTCGCCCGGCGAGAGGCGGCGCTCGTCGACCAGGAACGCGAGCTTTCACAGCTCTACGACGTGTCGAGAACGATCGGTGCCGGGTCCAAGCTCGATGAGGTCCTCCCTGAACTCGTCGGCCGTGTGGCGATGTCGGTCAACGCGCGACTCGGTCTCGTGCTCCTCTACGATCCAGAGAGTGAAGCGCTCGATCTGATGTCTCCGATCTGGGTAGCGGGCCACACGGTTCGCGCCGACGCTTTCCACCTCGGACTCGATGAGTTCGGTATCGGGCAACGCGTGTTCATGAGCAACGATGCCGAGGTGATCAACGAGATCTCGCGAGAACACATCCGGGATCGACTCGTCAGCGAGCTCGAGGCGGAACGTGTTGCCGCAGTTGCTCTCCGTGTCGGCAACCGAACTATCGGCGTCCTCCTCGTTGGCGACAAGGCCGATACGTTCTCGGAAGCCGATCTCGACACCCTGCATTCAGTGGCAGCTCCCGCAGCACTCGTGTTGAACCAGATGGCACGCTACGAGCAAGCTCGTTCGACGAGCGAGCGAATGGCCGAGCTCGCTCAGCTGAAAACCGATTTCGTATCGGTCGTCTCACACGAGCTCCGCACACCGTTGACGTCGATCATCGGCGCCCTGGGAACGCTCCAACGCCCAGAACTCGCCCCGCAGGACCCAAGAGCCCGCCAGCTCGTCGAGATGGCTGCGAAGCAATCGAACCGGCTCAAAACGCTCATCGAGGATCTTCTGGTGGTCTCTCGGATCGAGGCCGACTCTCTCCCGATGCGTCCGAGCACGATCGAACTCGAGCCGTTGCTCGACGGCCTTCTCGAGTCCCTTCCCAACGGCGACAGGGTCCTGTTCGAACCTGGTGATGCGATCACGACCGTGATCGCAGACCCCGACCACCTTGCCAGGGTGTTCACGAATCTCGTGGACAACGCCATCAAGTACGGAGGTGACGGTCCGATCGAGATACGCACCACGATGGGACGCGGCGAGGTTCACGTCTCGGTCGTCGATCACGGCCCCGGTATCCCTTACGAACAGCACGACCGCATCTTCGAGCGTTTCACACAGCTACAACCTCACGCAACGAGATCCAAAGGTGGGGCAGGACTCGGACTGTCGATCGTCAAGGGTCTCGTCGAGGCGATGGGAGGACACGTCTGGTACGAGCCCTCGGTCGGTGGCGGGGCGACGTTCACCGTCGCTATCCCGACTCCCTGATCAGAATCCCTCGGTCTCCCCCGCCGCAACGGCGTGGAACCCACCGTCGACGTGCACGATCTCGCCAGATGTTGCCAATGCGAAGTCCGAAAGGAGGACGCAAGCCATCTTGGCTACCGGTGATGGGTCTCGAGGATCCCAGCCAAGCGGTGCTCGCACCTGCCAGAGGTTCTCGAACTGCACGAACCCTGGTATCGACTTCGCTGCCACCGTTCCAAGCGGCCCTGCCGACACCAGGTTGACACGGATGCCTTCCTTACCCAGATAGCGGGCAAGGTACCGGTTGACCGACTGCAGCGCGGACTTGGACACACCCATCCAGTCGTAGGCCGGCCACGCCAGCGAGTTGTCGAAATCGAGACCGACCAACGCTCCACCGCCCGCCTTGGCGAACAAGGGTCGCAACCCGGTCGCAAGCGTCTTGTACGAGAACGCCGACGTCAAGAAAGCGATGCTCGCCGATTCTGCCTTCGTCTCGAGAAACGAACCTCCGAGTGCGTCTTCGGGTGCGTAGGCGATCGCGTGCAACGCACCGTCGATGCCACCCCACTTCGTGTCGAGCTCTGCAGCCAGAGCGTCCATGTGGGCGGGCTCGTTGATGTCGAGCTCGAGGACGTCGGCGTCCTCGGGGAGTCGGCGTGCAGATCGCCTGGTCAGAGAGAGTCCACGCCCGAACCCGGTGAGAACCACCTCAGCTCCCTGTTCCTGGGCGACCCTGGCGGTATGCCACGCGATCGAGTCGTCGGTGAGCACACCGGTAATCAACAGCCGTTTGCCAGCAAGCATCCTCACCCCTCGTTCGTTGGAATCAGACAATAGACAGACCGTTACGACACGTTGGCCCAGGCACGCAGCCCGAGCCCCATCACGAACAGCAGCAGGATACCGTAGGTCAGCGCCGGCTTTCGTGCCATCGTCGTGCGGTACAGGTACGCGAGCGTCAACACGACCACGATCACGACACCGTAAAAGACGTGGAACGCGTTGCCGGGCCGCTCTCCGTTGCTGTACATGTAGACACCGGCCGCCACCTGGATCAGGATCGCAGCTATCGCCGCACCTCGAGCCCAGACGAAAAGACGCGGAGGCTCCTTCTTCATGATCGCCAGGGCAAGCCCCCAAATGCCCACGGCACCGGTGCTTGCGATCGCCACATAGAACCACGTCTGGTGGAACTGCAGAACCGTATCGAGATTCACCCCGACCTCCAAGGTCACGTGTAAACGACGAGTCACGAGAACCCACCGTGGTGGGGTAGGTTATCGACATGATGGAACTCCACCCACACGACATAGCACACGGCGGCGAAGCGGTCGCACGCCACGACGGTAAGGCGTACTTCATCCCGGGAGCGATGCCCGGTGAGGTCGTCACGGCAACCGTCGTCGAGGACAAGGGCTCCTGGGCCCGTACATCGCTGGTGAGCGTGATCGCAGAGTCACCCGCCCGACGAACCCCACCGTGTCCGCACGCCTCCGATTGCGGCGGATGCCAGTGGCAGTTCGCCGATGAGGAAGAACAGCGCAGATGGAAACGATCGACTGTCATCGGCCAACTCGAGCATCTTGGCAAGATCGACACGCCGCTCGTCCACGAGACCGTCGCAGCAGGACCGGACCTCGGGTACCGCAACCGGATGGATTTCCGTGTCGTCGATGGGTCGCCGGCCTTGTTCCGCCAACGGTCCAACGATCTCGTCCCGCTGAGAGAGTGTCTGTTGATGGTGCCCGAGCTTCAAGAGGTGTTCTCCCGGTTGGGCGACCTCTCGGGCGTCGAACGCATCACGTTGCGGGCGGGAACCAACACCGGATCTGTGATCGCCGTCGTGGAGGGCGATCTACCAGATCAGATCGACACATGGGGTATCACCGTGGTCCATCGAACGGACCGAGGGATACAGACCGTCATCGGAAACGACGTCCTCACCGAGATCATCGACGGTGTCACGTTCACGATTCCCTCCGATGGCTTCTTCCAGAACAACACCGATGGTGCCGAAGCGCTCGTGCGGCTCGTGGGCGATGCTCTCGATGTCGAACCGCATGAGACGTTGCTCGACGGCTACTGCGGAGTTGGGCTGTTCGGTGCCACCGTCGGACGATCTTGCGGGCGCGTCGTGGGGATCGATTCGACCCCCGGTGCCGTCAAGTACGCCCGCATGAACCTTGCGAACGCCGGTATCGACCACCATGTGATCGCAGGTTCCTTCACCAAGGACATCGAAGCTCTCGACGAGTACTGGGACGTCGCCGTCGTCGATCCACCCCGCAAGGGTCTCGGAGCTCGAGGGGTGGAGGCAGTCACCGCAGCGATGCCCCGACGGATCGCCTACGTCGCCTGCGACCCAGCGTCACTCGCACGGGATGCGCGCACGCTCTCTGAGTACGGCTACGAGTTCGTCGAGGCGACACCGGTCGACATGTTCCCCCAGACCTACCACATCGAGATCGTTGCCCGGTTCGATCGCCTCCAGCTCGACGACGACGATGCCTCAGACCGGGACGACTCGTGACCGCAGTATCGGCTGAACCTCCTCGATGAGACTCGAGACACCGCACCAACGGCGACGGCGACACGCCATCGAGGCCCCGTTCCCCGAAGCCTGGAGCGAGATCCTGGACGACGACATGGTGCACTGGCGTTGGCTCGACGACGATGAGAGGAGTCGCCTCGAGGACCTCATCAAGGCGTTCCTCTTCGACAAACGGTTCGAATGGGTGAGCGGCATGGTCGAGTCGGAGGAGGTCAAAGTACTGGTTGCTGCTTCGGCCTGCCTGTTGATCCTCGGCCTCGAGCACGCCTACTACCGCGACGTCGGATCGATCATCATGTACCCGAGTAGTGTCGTCGTCGCGGGCCGGCGATCGGCACCACAGCCAGGGCAGTTCGAGACTGATGCGATCGTGCCGATCCTCGGCGAGTCGTCTCTGCACGGGCCGATGGTGATCGCCTGGGACGCTGCGAAACGATCGGCGGCGCATCCTCACACGGGCCACAACGTCATCTACCACGAGTTCGCTCACAAGATCGACATGGCAGATGGATCTGCCGACGGTCTCCCTCCAATGGACCGAGCCTTGCGAGACACCTGGGAGGAGATTTGTTCACGCGAGTACAACGCTGTGAGAGATGGCACGAGCGACGACCTGCTCCGCGACTACGCAGGGGTCAATCGTGCAGAGTTCTTCGCTGTGGCGACGGAGCTCTTCCTGGACCGCCCGATCGACATGGAGATGCACAAACCCGATCTCTACGGTGTGCTACAAGGCTTCTACCAGCAGGACCCTGCTGCTCGAGCGCGCAGGCATCGCCGCGGGACACACAGTGTCTAGATCTCGTCGAGGAGCCGTTTGCGCTTCTCTTCGTACTCATCTGGTGAGATGAGCCCCTCGTCGCGCAGCGCAGCGAGTTTCCGAATCGACGATGCCGCATCGGGGGTTGGAGGCATGGGCTGGGAGGGAGCAGCCCCACCTGTGCCGCTGAGTTCGATCGTGCGCTGCTCTCTCGTCTTGTAGAGCAACGTCTGGAACTGGTCGGGGCGCGGGATGTTCGAGAACTTGCTCTGGCCCGACGATCCGGCAGACTCGATCAGCAGGTCACCGGCACCGAGCATGCGTTCGAAGACGCTCTGGGAAAAGTTGACGTTCGTGATCCGTTCGAGCGGTATCTCCACGCCGGACTGGGCGATCAGACCCACCCTGGTGACGAGCCGCTCGGTCGTCAACACGTACCGGGTGAACCACCAGTTGACGAGCGGCCTGATGACGAGGAACCCGGCTGCTGCAAGCACAGCAATGAGCCATACCCACCACAGACCTCTGACGAACCAGGTTGTGACACCGAGCACGACGATGAGGAGAACAAACCACAGGAACGGGATGAACAGCAGCTTCCAGTGCGGTCGGAATGAGGTGATGATCACCTCATCGTTGCTGAGCGCATCTTCGGGCCAAGACATGGGGCCATCCTAGCCGATGGCCGGGGGCCCAGGACCGGAGCCCGGGCGCGAGAAACCCCAAGGAAGCCGGAGCCCCCTTGGGGTGTTCTCTGCGTCCCCTCCGACCTTTCGGCCGTCGGTTTCGCTGCTCCGCAAGCGGAGCCGGATGCGAATCGAGACTCGCACCCATCCCCCTGGGAACCGCCCCGACCTAAGCCGAGAGGCGAGGTGTGAACCCCGGACACCCGGAGGTGCCCTCTCAAGGAGCCAGTCTGTTGCCAGACCGGTTGCCGGTTTTGAGGCCGGCCGCCCCGAGTTTCCCCGTGACGCTCGCCTCCGGGTTTCCCCGGTTGCGGACCGCTTCGGGTTGCCCCTCTGCAGTACTCATAATCTGCCACAGACCAGAGGTTCTCGCAACTCAGGTCGGTACTTGATTTTCGCGCTTCACAGCCATTTTTCGCGGTCCTTGGTACCGTTGGGAAGTGACCCTCTCAACTGCCCTGATGCGCACCGTGATCGCCCTCGCGCTCGTTGGTTCCGGGTGTTCCATCTCGCGCCCCGACGTCACAGGGACCAGCACCGTAACACCCTCATCGACCCCGTTTCCGGCCGATCTCACGGCCGATCTCACGCTCGACCCCGACGGCATCGGGCCGTTCTCACTCGGTGACGAAGCTGTCGTCGTGCTCGAGGGGATCTCGGCGATCATCGGGGGCTGGGACGTCGATTCCGCCGACGACGTCACCGGCGTGCAACTGCCGGACTGCGCCGGGGGGACGCCGCGCGTGGTTGCTTGGGGGTCCCTCGCTCTGGTGTTCACCGGGGACGCGGATCGCGAGGTTCTCACGAGTTGGTCCTACGGGTTCGACCCGTTGACCGGCAACTCACAGGATCTGCGCCAACTGGGCCTCGTGACCGCCGCGGGGATCGGCCTTGGATCGACGAGAGCCGAGCTCAGCGATGTGTACGGCGGTGCCATCTCATTCATCGACCGGCCCCCCATCGACAGTGCCGTGTTTGCGATCGATGCGGATACGACACCACACCTGTCCGGAAAACTCGACGCAGCGGGCCCGACCGGGATCGTCGACCTGATCCAGATCGAGCCGACCTGCTGAGGGGACGGAGTATGAGGTACTTGGTACTTGGTACTTGGAACTTGGTACTTGGAGGACGCGCGGATAGGGACGGTCGAGCGGTTCGGTCCTTCTCAGAGACCTTGATAGCGCCGGGGTATCGGTGGAATGCGGCAGCACCCATGAATAGTC
>VAPM010398475.1_pt1 | contig 33485 bp, 26 predicted proteins | sample 3395091 | NCBI WGS metagenome assembly VAPM01 (sample SAMN08290445, study PRJNA428436) | hydrothermal vent metagenome | isolation source: Deep-sea hydrothermal vent chimney 3 | place: Pacific Ocean: Juan De Fuca Ridge
AAACAGGCTGTCGAACTTGATCATAGCTGGCCGTATTGACAAGCCGGTCATGTTTAAAAAATTGAGTGCAGCGCTCGTCCCAACCCACGTCGAGATACGCCAGCAGTTTTCGGATTTCAATTTCTTGGTCACGCACGATATTTTCGTAGTGAACATCATAGATTGGCACATCTAAAACTTGTAACCAATGAGCCATGAGTCGTTCATATTGCTTGTAATAAAGCGCAATAGAGCGAAGATCAGATGAATAGCGGTGGCGTTGAGCAAAGTCTTGAAAAAACCCAGACAAACAGGTATCTCTTGCATCCCGTCGACAATGGATAATCTTCGCTTGAGGAAAAAGCAAACTTATTAAACCTAGGAAAAAAAAATTCTGCGGCATCTTATCGGTTACATAGCGACTATCAGGGCAGACTTGCGATAAAACGTTTAAATAATTTTTAGAAACTGTGTCACATACAGGTTGAGAGAGCGCTTTAAGCACATCAAGATAATCACCCTCAAGCTCTAACATTTCAGGTAGTTTATCCGCCATTTTTTCAACGAAGGAAAGTTCACCCGCGCCCTCAATTTCGGGGTGACTGACTAACATCTGCTCAAGCAGGCTGGTGCCGGAACGGGGCATGCCAACAATAAATATAGCCCGTTGTGTTGACAATGTACTACGGGGTGCTTTTGACAACGTTTTTTTGTCAAAACAAGAAATAATTCTATCGACCATTTTTACATGTTCACTTTCAGAAAACGAATAAGACTTCAAACGATTACCCGTTTCATAATGCTGAAAAGCATCGTCAAAGCGATCGAGTTTGTCACATAATTTCCCGGCATGAAAATGCAATTGCATCGTCACATGCTGCGACTGCTGCTTTTGATTTAGAATGTTTTCTAACAATTCAATGGCTTCATAGCGCTGTGCGAAGGTTCGAGCGACAATGGCATTGGCAATAACAATCGCTGGATCATTAGGAATTTGCTTAACAAGTGGCGATAACACACTCAACGCGGCCTCGTAATTGCCAAGTTGATCCAACACTTTCACTTTTCTGGATAGCAACTCAGTGTTCGAGCTAAAATGTGTCAACCCTTGCTCATAACACAATAGCGCCGCTGAAAAATCTCCCATTTCTGACAGCGTTTGCCCAAGACTAAGATAGCCAGTCAAATGATCCGGTTTTAAAGTGAGAATCTCACGATACCCGGCCACCGCCCGCTCTTTATTACCAAGTAGTAACTGCAGACTACTATAATTAATTTTTGCATCAATATAGAGAGGATTGATTTTTTGTGCCCTTAGATAACACTCGCCAGCCGCCTCAAAAAGACCCAGAGCCTGATAGGTACTACCCAGATTATTACATGCTTCAAACCAGTCTGGTCGTAATTTTATCGCCTGCTGATAACTTTTTTTTGCCTCTTCAAAACGTGTTCGCATGGCCAGCAACCTACCTAAGTTATAATGCGATTCTGCCACGTCAGGAGCCATCTTGATTGCTTTACGAAAACAGTCTTCACTCTCGTTTAATCTGTTTAGCTGACCATAAAGTACCCCCAGTTCTAGACACAAAGACGCATTTTTTTTATTTTTTTTGCATATTTGCTGTAACAGTGGCAATGCTTTTTCATAATGCCCTTGGCTTAATAGTGCCAGCACTTTTTTTTTCTTAGCGCGTGTTAATACATCCGACTTTACCATTCATTCAACTCGTCTGTTTTATATGGCCAGCGGCTCAGTCTGTTGTATCGCGGTACGGTCAGCGATGCTCGTATACCAAACATTGAGTTTGCTATGATTTTTAATCCATTCATAATCAGGCAAACGAAAACTTAAGTAAGCCAAAGCAGCGACAAGGGCTAACTGTGCTAATGATATTGCTTCGGGTAGTTGTTCAAGTGTGTTTTCAGCAGTATCAAGCGACTGGCTGATTTGAGAAAACCAGCGTTTTATCCAGGTTTGGGATTGCTCACCATCAGGGCGACGCCTTTCCATGACAATATGCACGGCCGCTTCCATTATTCCATCGGCCAGAGCTTCCCAACGACGCACTTGCCAGTGCGCTCGAGTCGTTGCATCGGGTATGAGTTGGACTGAAGTATAAAGCGCGTCCAGATAAGCGCAAATCACCGAACTATCATAGAGTGCGCTACCATCTTTCAAAATTAATACCGGTATTTTACCTAATGGGTTCACAGTAGCAAGTGTTACAGCCTCATCGAAGGGGTTGCAAACTACGAGTTCTATTTGCTCGGTGATGCCTTTTTCAAGAATCAGCAACCGCACCTTTCGTGCAAAAGGGGAAGTATTGGAATAAAGTAATTTCATACTGATTTTTTTTCCTATCGGGTTATTTTGCAGTGGGGGTCACTGTCAGATTAAGTCTAAATTATTGCATTTTAATATTTTATTACTCTATTTTCCGTTCTAAATAGCTATAAAAAACATCTAAATTTGTGCCTCCGGTCTTCAGCCCTCCATATGAATATGATGTCTAGGACAAAACTGCAATGTAGTTAGATACCCCTCGGAAATACTCGCAATCTTCATAATATTCCTTGATCGGCATCAACCTCGATGAAGGTAAGATACGATAAATTTTATACCCTAAGGGGGTTAACAAATCCCAGAAATCGTGGAAAAATGTTCGAGAGTTAATATTACCAGAACCAAACTCGAATGAAAGTGCTTTGATTAGATTCCCCTCTAATCCTTTGATTGCACCTTTGAGTACCGCGAGTTCACCTCCTTCAACATCCATTTTCATAAAATCAATGCGTGGAAGCTCACGTTCTCGAATTATATTATCAATAGTAACCGTGCTAACGTCAATGGGAGTAAAATTTTCGTTGTTAAAATAACTATCTCGCCTCTGATGTAAGGAAGCTATCCCAGATGCACTTTCACTGATAAAAAGCTTAATAGCTTGACCAGATGAAGAACTAACCGCATGTGGTATTAATATAGAATTGGGTATTTTTTTTTCTGTAATGTCTCTATGGCATGTTAACTGAGGCTCAAACAAAAAAAATAATGCTTGTGGATACGATTGATGCATTAAAAACGACCATTGCCCTTGATTTGCTCCCACATCAAATATAATCGGTGAAGAATGGCGTATTACCGACTTTGCTGCTTTAATTTCAGCACCCAATGCCCAGCCTGTTCCGGCACCTTTGCCCAAAAGAATACACCAATATGCTTCAGCCAACCGAGCCCCTTCAATTGTTATCGAATTTGCGATGAGGTAGCTCAGTGGTTTTGCCAAATATTTCCCTATTTGACTTGTTATTGTATGCTCATGCGGTTTCATATTTTTCCTTTTTGTAAAAAAACCTGTACATTGCAAAAATAAAAGTGGCAGCTAGAAAAATTTTTAGATTAACAAACAAGAAATACATTAATATGAACCGAGGCTATAAAAAAGAAAAATAGTCGCTATATTTTATTTCCTATTTTTTTCTGCAAATCACAAGTAAACCTCCATACAAACCAAGTATTTGTAAGCCTCTATGAAAAATTGATGTAAATGCTGATTCCGTTACTAAAGGATTAAACCGGATATGTTCCATGATAGGAAAACCGGTTGCTTCGACTAACTGCTTCATACTACTATAATTGAAAAGCACCAAATGAAATGGCCTCACAGCCTCTCTCCATTTTTCGCGACTTAATTTTGCATTTAAACCATCAGAGTTAGGTGTACTTAAATAGGCAATTCCTCCAGGGCCTAGCACCTGGTAGACCTTATCAAGAATATTAAGGGGGTTTACTAAATGCTCAACAACTTCTATACCTGTAACAAGGTCATACACGTCCTCTATCTGATCCAATGATGAATAAAAGTCGAAACCAAACTTTTTTTTTGCCATACGCCTTGCCTCAGGGGATAATTCACAACCACTTACATCGTACCCTTTATCTCTGAGAATTTTCACAAACTCTCCCGTGCTCGCACCTAAGTCTAAAATTCGTGCGGGTGGTTCAACTATAGTTTGAATATATTCGGCATGTTTATTTAACGATATTTCACCAGACTTCATCTGAGTTATATTTCTAATAATGTTTTCAGGCGTATAATATTGAGTATATATTTGGTCTATTTCCTCTCTGGTTGGCATTATTTTTCTAAAAATGACTTTACAAATTTCACATTTATAATAATCCAAACTCCAGCTTCTTATATTTTGTGATTTACAAAGCAGGCAGGTAACAACTAGATTATGGGTATACTTTTGACTTTCAAATTCGCACATAAAAACCCTACTTTACTAATCACTTCCTGTTTGAAATTAACTGTAATTTTGCCCAGCCTACAGCAAAACCTAAGACAACGAAAAAAGGTATTGCGCCATATGAAAATTCTAACCAAGGCTGAACAGAGGTCAATAAAAGTCCTAGCATATAAAAAAGAATCAACCAAACAACGATTCCTCTCTCCAAAGTTTTTTTTGTCGATATTTTTAACACACGAATAAGGAGATAGATTATTCTTGCAAGAATAAGCAGCCATATAAACAAACCGATAAGCCCCATTCTGGCTAACACTGTAAGGTGTGTATTATGCGGTTGCCTAATTTCTGCTCCACCTGTAAGAATATGATGGGTAAGCGGGTCTCCGAACCCTGAACCGAATACAATGGATGAAAAAGTACTTCTCCAAGTATTAAGGACTTCTAGCCACAAATCTATTCGCCATCGGCTAGTTTCAACCCCAACTGAATCACCTGTCAAAAAAATACTCTGTATATGATCAACGAAAAATAACAGAGAGATATCGCTAACTCGCCCCTTAATTTCAAATCCATATATGTCTACTATTAAAATAGCAATAATAACCAAAAAAAGACTCACAAATAAAAATTTTAGTAACCCTTTAATGTCGCTAAACAGCATCAATACAATTGCACTCAATAAGAGCCCTATATACATGGAGCGTTCCTGAAAAACAAAAGACCATGCGAGCTGGCTAGCACCTAAAACATACCACAATATCGCATGTTTTTTCCATATCAGTGGAGCCACTAAAATAAAAAAAATACTTCCAGAAACTAGATATAAAGATACAGACACATAAGCACCAAACAAAGGAACTTCCCGAAAAAGACCTCCAATTGGAGAAAATTGAATTAGGATATCTCTAAAAGGATAGGTTAGCGAATAGATGAAAGTAATAATAAATAAAGCAAACAATAATTTTAAAAAAGTCTTCTCACCTTCTGTCTGTAACGCCCAAAGAAAACCACAGACCATAGCGAAAATTTCAAATGTGTAATTAGCATCTCTTATTGCGTATAACCCTTTATTTGGCACATCAAAAATCAAATGGCATAACGCTAAAAAAAATAGCAACAAACTTAGCCAAATAACGGGTTCCTTTACAACGTAAACAATATGTTTTTTTGAATAGATCAAAGCAAGTAAAGAAGAAAGAGCCAAAAAAATATAACCAACGGGAAAAGTCAATATTAATGGCAACGAATAATTTGCAAAACCATAGTTCAGAGAGGCATACGCCACAACAACAAACCCGGTAAGTACTTGCCAGAAATATAGGTTTTTTAGAAATTGATTTCCAATGGGTACACTTAATGCGAAGAACACGACGGAGATAACATAAAGAGGCCAAATTGTTAACAAGAAACCAATACATATTGCCAGCGCCCCAACAAAAATAAGTATCAAATAGTTTGATGAGTGATGGGTCGTGTTTAAGCTATTAAATATTTCTTTCATAAATATACCCATGGCGTTATGAATTTAGGTATTTTCACGCACATCTATACGCGCTAACACCTAAATTCATAACGCCATGGGTATAGAAATAAATGTCGGTGAATAAATAATGTGAATTTTATTTGTTGTTTTTATAACATACTGCTACTCTGATTTTGAATCTACAGAATTTGAATTTATCAAGGCTCTATAAACTTGATCATAAAATTTCCCTCTACTCTCCCATGTAAATTTCCGTATTATTTTTTTCCGGCCATTTTTGCCCTTTTCAAGCCAGCGCGCATTGTTATTAACCATATCCATTATGGCGCTTACCATCTGTGTTACAACCTCATCAGGTGTCGTAACAGGTATCTTTATACCTGTTTCACTATCTACCTGTAATGACTGGCCACCTATATCGAGTGCAATGACTGGTTTTGATAGTGACATAGCCTCTAACACTACAAACCCACCAGAATCATGCAAACTTGTTTGCAATAATACATCCGACTCTGACAATAATGTCAATGCAGTAGCTCTATCTACTTCTCCGTAAAATTTTACAGCATCAGACAATTGGCTCGATTGAACTTGACGCTCTAAGCTAGCTCTTTCAACACCATCACCGACAATACGTAATTCAATTTCAACACCAATAACACGCAGTTGTTTTGCTACTTTAACGCCCAAGCTAAAAGCTTTCCAAGGAACAAGACGGCCAAGCAAAATCACTCTAATTTTCCCCTGGTTTTTAGCGTTACTTTCAAATAACTCTACTTGTTCTATTTCATGCAAACTTAATGCAACCGAAGGTTGAACAAGGACATCACGACGCCCCATTTTTCTTATTCGTGCTGCAGTTTCAAATGTTGATGCAAAAACGATTGCAGCACGGGTTGATGTAAGCCGCACGAAAGGATCTAACTCACCCCGTAATTGTGCTATTGAACGAGCTGATTCATAAATTTTCGTCCTCAACGGAAAATATTTATAAAAGTTCGCAGGCATTGCTTCACCACCACCAACGGTTCCCCATATAAATGGGATATTCATAAACATAAAAAAAGAAGGCATCCAGTACATTACCATTGACACATGATGCCCCAAATCGAAACGCACTTTTTCATGTAATTTTTGTGCTGTAAAATAAGCGAAAAGTTGCCAAAAATAATAATGTGTTCTAATGCCACGCTGATTTTTTTGCCATCTTATAAAAAATATTGGCAAGTCAAAATAAACAAATTTTAAATTTTCAACAGGGTTTAATTTCAGATATTTCTCAATAGGTATTTTATTTTCACTTCGAGTAATAACCCAAACATTATGATATTTGCACATTGCTAAAGCCATATTCCATCCTACACCCGGCTCAGACCCTTTACCCGGTTCACAAGAATAGGCTGACATTAGCACCTTAAGTTTTTTCATTTTTTATAAGAATTTTCACTGACATACAATACAATTCCTAAAAGGCTAACTACACAAAATATCCCTTTTTAACAAAGCTTCCTTCAACTTGAAACCTAATATAGCTGCAGTCAATAGTGATGCGCCAGACCAGCCGAACACTGCGCCAGGCACACCCCAGTATAATGAACTCAAAAGTCCGACTGTTATGGTATAAAGTCCACCCACAAAAAAAGCATAAAAAATTTCTCTTGTGCATTGCAGTACTTTCAACGCTGCCAATAGGATAGCCATAGTAGATACACTTACAAACACACCCAACAGAAAATATAGTGAATAGCCATACCCAAGATATTCAACGCTAAAAAGTGACTTAATTATTGGTTCTCCAAAAAAAATAAGTATCACATAATAGAAACATGCAAAAACATTCAATAACACTATCCATTTAATAATATGGCTAACAAACAAAGCATGATCGTTTATTTTAGAGAGTACAGGAACCATTACCGCTGATATTGCACTCACTATATGCAGTACTGGAAAAGAGATAATTGTTATGATGCGAAATAATGCGCTCTCTTCTACTCCACCATTTAAAGGTAGAATGAAAATATAGAGATTCATTGTGACCCATACCGTTAACCCCGATAATAAGTACCACTTGCCTTGCTCCCAGTGTTGTGCAATGACTTTTAATGGGTCGAAATTAACACGATGACCCTGGATAACGGGTTTATATTTTGAATATAACCAAACTACAGCCAATAAACTGGCACCACCCTGTAGATAAAAAGCACTAACGACTGAGACTAAACCGAACAGAGATAGAAAATAAAGACCAACTAATACTATAAAACAATAAAGGCTACCACTTTGAGTCGCTCTTCTCATATGGCCGCTGACATAAGGTACTTTACGTGACAACCAAAAAGCATATATTAGTGGCAGACATAAACTTAAGCTAACCATATCAGCAAGGACTTGCTGCCCCCCCCCCCCCAATATGTAAAACCCACTGTAATCATTCCAGCGATAATAGAAATCCATAGAGTAAGTTTTAATATAAAAACATAATATACCGATATTTTAGAGGTATAGTTCTTCGAACCCAGAACAAGAAAAGGCTCTACCAACAGTGCATTATGCACCGTCCCCCACAATAAAAGAATTGAAAATAAAATTGAATATATTCCATAGTCATCCATGCTTAATAATCCCGCAAGCAGTATTCCCAAGACAAAATTTGTGCCTGAAAATATACTCTGATCCATTACGGCCCATGCGCTTTTCTTAAGCATAAAGTTTAATTACTCTGAAAACGGATTCACTATTTTTTTCCTCTTTGATGCTTTAGATCGAACTGTATCAGGCAGTGTATTAGCCTGTCGGGAGGAAGTAAGTGAAGGCTGTTTTTGTTTTTTCGGCTGGGACGTTTGTATTTTCTCTTCGTTATAAAAAAAGACTGCGGTAATGAATGCGAAAAATACCATGTTGGCAGGTATACGAAGGTTGAAATCGACGAGGCTGTGCAGCAGAATGAGCAATACACCAATTCCTGAGCCAACCTGGCAAAAACGGAATACCGACCATTCTCCACCTTGCCAAACCTTACGCCAGCGTACCAGATATAACACCAGAAATATGACGATTAATATCGCAGCAAAAAGGCCCCCTTCGACTAACCATTCCAGATAATCATTATGGGCATGGTTAACGAACATGGTACCCAGGTCGGTGGATTGGAATTGTGGATAAACATAGGGAAAGGTGCCAGGACCACTACCAAAGGGTAAATAATACTCCACAGCTTGTAAACTTCGCTCAAAAATATCCCAACGGACATCGGCCAGTACATCTTGTTGAGTAAAACGGCGCAGTAGCGGAAGTAAACCGATCAAGGTAGCCAAGCCAACACTCACCACAGTAATACTGCCTATTAGTCCCAGCACATGACGACGGCCAAGCTGTCGAGCAAAAGCAAACAATGCACAAAAAACAGCAAGCATGCCCATGGCCATGCCCATACGCGATCGAGTATAAATTAAGCCGATGAGCAGAATCAATACCAGCGCTGCGTACCAAACGGTGCTATTCATCCATTTTTTTTCTAAAAAACGACGTCGAACGCCCTTTTTTATTCCCCTCTGCCCTACCGCAACACTTGCCGCAATCAGTCCCAGAGCAATGGGCAATAACATTTCTAGAAGTCCCGCTAAGTGATTACGGTTGGGATAGGTGCCTACGGCACTATAAAGGTAATGATTGTTACCCAATCGCAGCCAACTCTCAGGGCCATGAACATATTGCATTAAACCAAGAAGAGCCTGGAATACAGCAACCCCGAGTCCGATATAGATCAGTTTTTGTAACTGAGTCTGGCTTATAGAAAGTGCCGTAAGGAACACAGCGACAGGGACAAGTAGAGCATAATAGCTAGATTCCGTGGTATTAGGATAGAAGCTAAGAGTTCGCCAACCCGGTGAATGGTCTGCAAAATCCAGTGCCTTAAAATAAAGCTCGTAAACACCTAAACTTTCAAGAAGCACAACAGGCAATGGAATCAGATAGAGCAGTGGCAAAAACATAATACTGGCCACGGCGACCGCCAAGGGTTGAGTCAAACGCTGGCGATTATTTTTTTTTATAAAAAAAACAAGGAGTAAAAATAAAGAAGCGAGCTCTAAAAAAAGCAAAGGAAGGGGACGATTACCCGCCCAGAACAAGGGGGCAAACAACAGTATCAAGCACAGAAAAAAATATTGAACGGAGTCGCCGTATTTACTCAAACTTTAAAAACAACTTATTCCGGACTCACTGAAGGTGGGGGGGTCTCTCCACCGCCACCACCTCCGCCGCCACTTGCAAGAGCCAGCACTAAAACACCGGCACCACCGAGTATGCCACCCAATGCCTTTTTGCTTAACCCCATCATCGGGGTCTTAATCGGTGTGGTGCTGACAACAACGGTTTCATCAGGTTCATCGACCAAAACAGGTGCTTCACTCGCAACTTCTTCTGTTGCTGGCTCAGCATCAGAGGTATCCTGGTTTACGGGTTGCGGTTCTTCGGATATTTTCAAGTCCTGGCTTGAGTCAACGGAGGGAACCGTATCAATCGGACTGTCAGCGCCAATAGCACCGAAACCCGGTTCACCCACATCGTCCATGATCTCCTCTTCTTCCAGACCAATGGCCTGAGCAAAAACAGCACCCGAAATTGTCCGCATGACCTCACCACAAAGACTGGGATTTGCTTTTTGTACAATCAACAAGCTATTTTCTTGCATGCGATAAAAACAACCATGCTGTTGAATTAAAACAGCTTTTGCATTTTCCAGAAGGAGCAAACGATCTCCCTCTAAAACGGGGTATCCACTACTCGCCGTGATAAAACCGTCCCCTCTATCAATTAATACTGTGCCTGTAACTTGCTCCAGAACGCCTGTGGGTTGCTCAGCCACTACGGAGACACTCAACGTAGCAAGAAATATAAATAAATATTTAGTCATCGTCATAAACGAGATTATACCTTAATTTGATCTGTTTATCGCCATATCATCAAACCAGATTTCTCCTTTAAGAGCAAACTCAGCCATGTTACGCCCTTCTGCCACCAAATATAAACTTTGAGCAAGGCAACCTCGGGGAACATCGAACTTGAAATTGAAAACATGCCACTGTGCTATGCCAATAAAACGTTGACTCTTTCCTAGCAATTTATAGTTTTTTTCGCAGCGTATTTTCCAATTCAAGCCAAGGCCACCATGCAAACTATCTATGCGTACCCGCCCTTGCAACTGATAATGTCCGGAAGCCAGCAGTAAGGGTTGGTATAGATGATTAAATCGTATCGAGTCATTTTGGAGCACAATGCGCATTGCCCGCTGCCCTGTCATTCCATAAGTACGCGCCGTTTCGAGTATCACACCGGTTGTTTTGTACGGATGCCAGTCAAAGCCAACCCGAGTCGGTTTCTCTTCAAAACTACCGTTAAAAAGCAAAGTCTGTTCTTTGCGCTGATGCGGCTTCAAACTATTCATCCATTCAATATAGGCTTCAGGCCACAACGCCGTTTCTTTCAAATAAGTAAAATAAATTCGTCGATCTTCCAGCGTCACCTCTTGAGAGAACCGACGACGTAACATGAACAACTGTTTGATGGTTTCGGTACTGGTTGTGTTAACCGTAGCGTAACGAAAAAAAGCGCTCCACCAAGATGCGGGGGTTGCAAGAATAGGTTGCCATAAGTCGGGATGGAGATTTTTTTCAGCAATCGCAAGTAATATAGGAAAAATCTGCGGATACAATTCCGTGCTAATGTCTAGTGCGACGTTCCAGTGTTGCATGGCTTTTAGCCACTGTTCACGGTGAGCCCAATAGTCTGCCGCTTGCAATCTAAAATCTTTATTAGCGGGGCTTAGAGCAATGGTCAGCTCAAGGAGTTGATCTGCTTTTTCTGGGGAGATATTTTTTCGGTTATTTTTTAATAACGCCATTAGAGCAAAGCTATTAGTCGGATTGGCTACTATGGCCTTTTTTAATAATTCAAGGTGTTGATCTGTACTATTTTGCATTCCCGCTTGCAACAAAGCATTTGAACTGTTGGGGTTCCAGGCTAAAACGGTATTAACTACGGTCGGTTCCGTACTGAGTTTTTGTTCAAAATGAGCACTAATACCAAGAGTGATGACACGCCATGCCACTGCGAACGCAATAAAAACTAAACAAGCAATTATGAAATATCTTGGTTTGATGTGCATGAGACCCTACAGTGGCATTAAATTTCAGAGCCGTTCACACTGCTTTTATAGCGATATAAAAGCTTTTGAGCCTTGTTTTATGCAACGACGGTGCCCCACCAGCACCTGCCTGGCAAAGAAGAACACATCTGATCGTTGTATTCTGTAATGGAGAGGCTCATGAAGAGAAAAGCGCTCAGTTACAGAAGGGATGCGAGTCTGAAAAAATCGCTATTACTCCACTTTTTTCTGTGAATGGTAGAGTCCGGTAATAATAACTCGGTCAGCCTTAAAGACCTGAAAGGTTAGGCTCCCTTCATATGAACGGGGTATCTCCTCACCATTTTTTACAATCGTCAGCTTAAAGTCTGCCTCACCCATCGCTTCTTTAGATTCAATATTCCAACGTACATCTTGTAACCTGATCAGGCGTTTAGAGGTAGACTCAAACAAGGACCGATAATCTTTCCTCAATGCAACCTTGGAGCTGCTATTTTTGGTTTTGACATCGTCCGAAAACAAGTGTAGAAATGGCTCCAATTCGCCTTTTCCATAGAGGGCAACAAAATCGGCAAGCAAGTGGTTCAATTCATCTGTTGATAAATCATCGGAGTGACTGACATTAGGTTCAGCTGAATTCAGAATTTCTTGTTCTGATGTTGTCAAACTATCAGCATTATTCAATATTTCACTTTCATCAGAAAGCTCTATAATGCGAGACTGATTTGTATCTTGCTCAAAATCACCTCCGCTCTCAGTCAGCTCCATAGCCTCTTGATCCATTAATACTTCACCCTCATTGGAAGAAGGGGCTGGAATACTGAGGGTATCCGGTTCTAAATCCCCGCCTCCCTCAGCCCGCTTCATTGCCGTCTGAATTTTCACATCCAAAGCCAATAGCGGTTCATAATCTGGCGCGACCCCCAAACCACGCAACACCATACGAAGGGCATTGGCGTATTGTTCTTTTTTCAGCCAATCCTTAGCCAATAGTTCGTATTTTTGCGCGATTTTCTGCAACCCCTGTGATGCTTCGACGTTACCGGGGTCTTTGTCTAATATGGCAAGATAAGTATCATAAGCATTGTCCCCCTCGGGTTGGGTTAAACGAGAACGTGCGACCTGGTTCTCCGCTTGAGCGATCAGTCGCATAATATCTATAAAATTTGACGTTTTTTCTTGCTGCTCAGTAAAACGATCAGAGGGGGGCGTTGCAGTAGGTTCAATGACTGGTTCCGCAGACAGAAGCGTACTCTCTGCCTCTATTTGATCTGATAGGTCTTGCTCTGGTGCTGTAACGGCTAAGTCTTCGGTCGCCGTTACCGGTGCATTCACAAAATCGTCCAAACGCTGTATTAATTCATCATCACTACTGAGATCCAGAGCAGAGTCTATCATCGTCTCAGGCTCATCTGATATCGGCGCCGCATCTTGTGTAATGTCTATCGTGGGACTCTCTTCAATGGGAGGCAACACCGCCAAGGGTTCTGGTTCTTTCGAAATTGATGCGCGCTGTTGCATGCTATACCACCATCCCCCTGCAAGAACCGCAAGCACGCCACAAACCGCTGTAAAATAAATGAATTTAGAAGGTTTTTTTGCCTTCCCGAAGATGGCTTCTTGACGTTCACTCCGGTTAACCGCACTGCTAAAGTCATCATCAATAATGAAATGATCCAAACGCCTCAGAGTCTCATTGGCATAGGCTCTCTTGGCTTGCGGGTCACGAAGTACAACGTAAGCCTCCGAAATTCGCATAACCACCGCTTGGTCTTGTCCTGACTTTTCCTGGTTCCAGTGCAAGCGCCTGAGATTACGATAATTATTTTGAACTTGATCCAATGAAGCAGAAAGATCCAACCCTAATACACGAAAATGATCTGCACCTTGAGCCAACAAGACTCTGCGCACAAAAAATAGCGCGGCACTGATTAATTCTTCAAAATTCTTGTTTTGTCCTTTTTGTTCTTTTTTTCCACTTTTAGCCTGCCCTGAATTGCTTAAGGGCTGGTTCATTTGAGTAATCTGATCGGCGACATACTGCAAATACAGAGAAACATGAGAAGGCAAAGGCTGAGTGGCTTGCATCCATTCAGGCTGCGTTTCCGGGTTTTTATAAAATGCTAATACATCAATAGCCAATTCCAGTTCAGCTGAAATTTCAAAAAAAGGAGGATCTTCTGTCATATTTGTCATATTGTTAGTGGGTGCCTCGCGTAGTGCGTCATAAGCTTCCAGTATTCGCATTTCAGCGGCATGATCTTGCTCTGATTTTTTCTGATGAAAATGCAAACGACTTAAATTGCGATAATTATTATAAATTTGATTTTGGGAAGCGGGTGCTTTCAGCCCCAATACACGAAAATGGTCTGCCCCTTCGACCAACAAGACTTTACGCACGAAAAAAAGTGCGGCGCTGCGCTCATCATTAACAGGCTTTGATTTACCAAAGGCCAGATTTACCGGGTTAACATGATCTGCAACCTTTTGTAAATATAACGAAACATGGTCAGGTAAAGGTTGATTGACTTGCATCCATCCGGGCTGAGTCTCAGGGTTTTTATAAAATGTGAGGACATTGCTGATTAACTCCAATACTGCTAATATTTCATCATTGGAGTTATTTTCCAAGCTTTTCTGAGAGGGCAGTACGTCAAAGTCGGTTTTTTTGCTTTGCACTGATGAGTTTGATGAGAGGATATTTTTTTTCATGCGTTCATATTGTTAAGCGTTATTGCTTTCTTCTCTTTGGTAGTAATAGTACTGGTGATAACCATAGGCACTTGAGTTATCATGATATTTTGCCATAATAGCGCCCACAATAGAACCCTGCGCTGTACGCAAACGCTTGAGTGCCCCTTCCATCTGACGTTGGCGCGTCGCCCCCGCCTCAACAACGATCACCGTCGCTTCAGCCAAATTGGTTAACACCAGTGCATCAGCCAAGCCCAATACAGGCGGCCCATCTAAAATCACATAATCAAACTTCTCTGATGCTACTTTCAATAATTCAAGCATCCGTTCCCCTGACAACAGCTCTGCTGGATTAGGCGGTAACGGACCTGACGGAATAACAAATAAATTTTCTATTTCAGTATGTTGCGAAACTTCTATAGGCTGTGCATCACCTGCCAAATAGTTTGTCAAACCAACAGCATTGTCCAATTGTAACAGTTTATAGAGGGAAGGATTACGTAAATCTGTATCAATAATCAAAACCTGTCCACCCGTCTGGGTAAAAGTAATCGCAACATTAAGTGCTGAGGTTGTTTTACCTTCACCCGGACCAGGGCTGGTAAATAACAACACTTTAGGTGCGCCATAGGAGGTTGCAAATAATAACGAAGTTCTCACGGAACGATAGGCTTCTGCCAGACCTGAACGTGGATCATGATAAGAAAATAACGCAATTTGCCCATCATAATTCAACTCCGTCATTTCAACATCTTGAACCACCGGTACTATACCCAACACAGGCAAGCGTAAACGTTTTTCCAAATATTCAGGCGTTTTAACGGTATCGTCCAGATGCTCAAAGAGAAAAATCAAGCCAATACCTCCTACAAAACCAACAAATGCGGCTAATATCAAATTAAGCAAGATTTTTGGCTTGTACTTTTTTGTTGGAATGGTAGCACTGTCTACGACTGAAATATTATTACTTGTCACCCCACCAGCAATACCAACCTCCTTCATTCGCTGTAGCAATCCCTCATAGAGCTCGCGATTAGTTTCAACCTCACGCTTTAATATATTATATTCAATACTGCTATCCTGCATCGATAATACTTTCTTTTTAAGATTATTCAGCTCTCCAGACAAGGCTTTTTCTTTTTGTCGCGCAATATCATAATGAACTTTAGTCGCCGCTAAAACATGAGCCACTTCTTTATCGATTTCAGCTTGAATTTTGTCTATTTGCCCCTTCAGCTGCATCATCCGTGGATAAGCCGGTTTATAGATTTTCAAATTCTCCTGATAATCAGTCTCTAACAACACTTTAGTTTGCTTTAACTGCTGTATGACTTCGCTTTCCAATATGCTGCTAATACCATGCCCTTTCGCTTTTTTGGTATTGCTATACAAAATTTCCGCTTCTATTCGATCACGCGCGGCGGCAGTCAAAGCCAAAGTCACATCGTTTAGTTTTTGCACATCGACTGTTTGTTTATCATCAATTTTAATGATTCCATTTTCACGTGCGAAGAAGACCAGAGACTGTTCTGACTCCTCCAATTTCACTTTCACTTGTAAGAGCCGTTCTTGCAAAAAACGTTTGGCATAGGAAGACGCGTCAATGCGACGCTCTAAATTCATTTGAATAAAATTTTCTGCCTGGGCGTTGACAATATCTGCGGCCAAAACCGGGTCTGTGTTTTCAAAAGCTATTTTTACCAGCCTAGACTGTTTAATCGGCTCAATGGATAACTTATCCAAAAATAACTTAACCCACTGATCTGAGCTGGGTGCTTGGACTTCATCTTCCCCTTGCAACAAGGCCTGAATCTCTACCAACAGGCTGGCATCACTTTTTTGACCAAAATGGGGGTGCTCTGCCAATGCCAGGCGATCAATCACTCTCTTAGCTAACGTTCGGCTTCTTAATAATTCATACTGAGTTTGATAAAAATCTTTATCCAGAGAAGACTCCATCGGCACCACATCCTGAAACTGCAATACCTTGGGGAGGTCTCGCTCAATTTGCAATGTCAAACTGGCGCGATAAGTCGGTGTGGCCATCAATGATGCGATGGCTGTCGTCATAACAACAACAATAAAAAATAAAATAAAAACCCATCGCCGCTGCCGAATAATCTGCCAATAATCACGTAGATTTAGTTCCAATTCATGGGGATTGGCATCGAGTCCCTGCAAGTCGGTCAACTGCAAATTCGCTTTATTGGCCGGAAGCCTCTTGCTTTCCGTGTTGGCCTGTTGCTTGGGTAGTTCTGATAAATCTGACATTTTATTTATAGCGTGCCACCGAAAAAAATGAACCCCCGCAAAAAATCTGCAACGTTTTTAAATGCGCTTTTTGTTCCCGATTGATGTACCACCACGATATCATTACCCATCATATCCGGGTCAGGTTGCTCACCCGCTCTAATCGCATCAATATCAAAAAACAAAATTTCTCGCTCTCCCGTTGCATTTTTTCTGAACAGCTGAATTCGATCAACTTCTGCAAGTCTGTCAAACCCCTCTGCCAATGCTATAATTTGTAGTAAAGAAGTTCGCCCCATTAGTGCATAAATACCAGGTCTGCGAACCGCCCCTTCAATAGTTACTCTTTGGCTGGTAAATTCTTCAATGAAAACGGTGACGTATGGGTCTTGTAAATAATCTTCAGACAGTTTGACGGCGATTTTTTTTTCTAACTCAGGCGTTGTTAACCCTATCGCGGCAATCACGCCAATAAGAGGTAATGAAATATGCCCTCTTGAGCTCACGCGCACGCTACGTGAAAAATCCTCAACCTGGAAAACTTCTATACGTAATAAGTCTTGTGGACCAATGAGATAATCACTATCAACAAGAGGAATAGCGCGGCGAACCGACGGCTCAATTTGAGCCGTAACGGGCTGACTTTGTTTTATCATTTCCGTTAATTTCGGTACAGGAACAATCGTCTGCTGAGCAGTTACGCAAGACCACGTAAGAAACAAGGTCAACGCAACTATAATACGATTCCAACTTCGATTCACAGGCTACTCCGAGGGCTGTTGTTGTAAAAACATTTGGTATGCCGCGACAAACCGCTCATTAAGCTCACCCCTTCTATTTGCAGGAATCGCCCCTATTGTTAACCACTCAAAGTACAAATGTTCTGCTTCTTCTATCTGCGGTAGTTTATATCCTTTTGTACCAGATATTGCCTTTATTGCCATTTTATTAGCCAATTGTGCAACCTGGTAAGCCATCCGTTGCTCTTTAGCCGTTTCAGGAGAAGGGACACCCGCCAGAGTTTCCATCTGAATACAAAGTGCCTCTTTACGTTCCAGGTTTTTAAGCCTCGTCGCATCTAATTGATTCGAAAGTTCTGATTGAGCTGATCCTGAATTACAAAACTGCCCCCCCTCTTCGTAAGCTATTTTATACCTCTGATTTAATGCGACATTCAATTTAGTATCTACTAACACGGCCAATTTTTTCCAAGCATGCTGAATGTTAGTCAGCTCTGGCTGAATATGTGCTCTGATATTATAATTTTTTGAACATTTTTCGACTAAATTTTCCAGATGTTCACATAGTGCAATTTTTTCTTGAACCCTCAATTTTTCTTGTTGCTGTTCTTGTTGAAAAAGGACGGCCAAGGCATGCTCACAACGCTCGCAAGCCTGTTTAAAGCTGTGATCAACTTCTTGTTGTTTAGTTCGATCTACCGGCCCCACTTCCTGCCATTCTTGCTTGATTTTTTTGATTTGTGGCTGAGCTTGTTTGAGCTCTTCTCCTTCTAAGGTTGCAATGTTTTCTAACATGATAGTTAACGTTTTTTTATGGTTAAATCTCATTGTGCACTCTTTAACTTGATCTTCATAGCGCACCTGACGCTCACCAAATATTCGATCCCCTATCGCACGAAATTGCTCCCATAACGCTTTATCACCACGCGCCATACCCGTATTTTTCCACTTCAATTGCACTGCTTTCATCGCCGTTACCGCTTGTTGAATTTCTTTCTGGTCTTTGTTCGATGCTTCCAACGCTTCGTAAAGCTTTGCAGCCTCCGTAATTAAAGAAGATTTTCTTTTGTGATTTCGTTCTCTTTCTTCACGTAATTCATCACGTAATGCGGCCATAACTTTACGAAAGCGATGGCCTACTGCGGTTTTATCTTTACGATTAACGGGTCCGATCGCATTCCATTTTTGCTGTTCTTCTCGAACCTGTTTATCGATATTTTTCCAGTCTATATCTTCCTTTTTTCTGATGTTCTCCAGGCAGTTTTCCAACGTTTCAGATAAGGCATTTTTGTTTCTACAATTTTCATCACGTTGCTGTGTTTGTTGATCAAAATAGAGCTGACAAGGCGCATAAGCCTGGTTACAAGCCTCATTAAAACGCACCCACAGTAACTGAGCCGCTTCTTTATCCTGAGCCTCACCTAAATCTTGCCATTCTTTCCGTAATAATTTTATTTGTTTCGCAATTTTATCAAAATCAAAATCGGGTTCATTTTCATGCGCTAATATCTCAGCCGCGACTTTTTCTATCGTCTCACATAATTGCTCTTGCGCGGGTAACGCGGCCCACCCTTGCCAGTCTCGGAGTTCTTGAACTTGATTAAGAGCACGTTGATAACGTTTATAGATACCGAATTTTTTCAGCTTGTGTTCTTCCGTCCCGGGTAATTGTTTTAACTGCTGAGCAAGACGCTTGCCGATTTTTGCAGCCTGTCTGCTCGCCCCTTTGTGTAATAAATCTTCTAACAATAATACGCCTTGTTTAAATTCTCCTATAATGGTTTTAACCATTTCTTCGGTATGCTCTATCTCGCGCAAACGATGATCCTGTTCTATTTTATTAATTTGATGTTGTAAACGAGCACACACTGCGCGATAGGTATCACGTTGAGGCAGTGCCTCAGCAATCACTACAGTTTGTGTAAATTGATGCCAATGCTGCTGCACATCAAGCAACGTCTCCTTTATTTCGGAGACCAGGTTAGCCGAAGGCGTAGATTCTGAATTCATTTTGGTTTCTAATAGAAATAAAGGCTCGATGAGTTCATTCAGTTTATTCGCTATTTGCTCTTTTTCTTTTACTTCTCGGGTCTGTACCTGCCTCATTTTATCTAATTCACCAAGCCAGGCATTCAGCTTGTCAGCAATTCGCTTAAAACGTTGAATATATTCGTTCTCAATCTCACCTTCTTTAAGCAAATTTTGCCATCTTTGTGCCAAATCCATCCAGCTTGACGCCTGTTTTTTAAATCCAACGGCATCGGTATATTTATGGGCCATCTGTTCGGCTTCTAAACAAAGCTGTTTCGCTTTTTGTATTAAACGCTGCGGTAACTGCGCTTCAGCTTCCATATCCTGAAGACGAGACTGAACTAACATACGCACCCGCTTATCTTTATTGCGTGCCTGCTTATAGACGCGCTCAAGTGTTGATTTTTGAGTAATTAAACCGACAGCTCTAAGACGGACTGACGCATCCCTATCCGTTAACGCAAGATCACCATAAAGCCCCTCTTTACGGACTCGCCCCATCGCCTCTAAACGCAAAACCGATTCTTTACCATAGCGTGCTATTTGTTCCAATAAACATCGATCATCCGAAGTCTGCACCCAGGCAAGCCTGGCCGCCAAATCCAAATTCAACCCGTCCTGCCCGGTCAACATGCGTTCCACTCGCCGACTCGCCGTTTGACGTACCGAACCGTCCTTATCACGACTCGCCACATTCTGTAATACATCAATATCTAGTAATTGACGCACAACAACCTGACGAATAACCGGATCCGCATCCTCTACCGCAGCTCGGGCATACAAAGTCTGGGTAGAAGATAAGGATTCATCCAAGTCTTGTAATGCTTGTTTACGAATTTTAGGATTCTTGTGCTCCCATTTTGGTTTTAAAAATCGCTTAAAAAATATATTTTTCATCTACGAAAAACCCTGCCGGTAATTTTCACTTAAAATTCAAATTGTTAATAGATTTATACCACAAAATGTGAAACAAATCACACTCCCTGTTTATGCTACACTTTGCTAAAGTATTATACCTGTAGAGATTGAGATTTAGGCACAATAGTACGCCCTTTTCATACCATAGCTGTTAAAACACAACTCGTCATTGCCTTGGTGATCACTCGTTATTTTCACTTGGCCATGAACTAAGTCAGGACACTCGGAACATCCAAGCATAAAGTGCCACGGATATAACAAACACCGCTGCGACAATAAACCCTGAAAGGAATAGGGTTCTATGGATATTAATAAAAAAAAAATTCGAGTTCAATTTGAAACGCTGGAGTCGTTGCCTCCATTGCCCCAAATTGCACAAAAAATACTCCAGCTTCGCAGTAGTTCCAATCAAAACATTAAAAATTTAGCAAAAATAATAGAACTTGACCCCAGTCTCTCAGCTCAAGTAATTCGCTATGCCAAATCCCCTTTATATGGCTACCAAGGGCAGGTCGCCGATGCAGAATCCGCGATCTCTCGGGTACTGGGCTACGATACCGTCTTAAATCTAGCGCTCAGCTTGGCAACAACAAAACCTTTCTCTATTCCCAGAAAAGGGCCTTTGGGCGCTGAAGCATTCTGGCGACGTGCTATAAGCAGTGCGGTTATGTCACAAAAACTCGCCCCTAGTATACCTAAGGCAAAAAATGTCACCAGCAGTATGGCTTATCTCTCAGGTTTATTACACGAAATAGGACTGCTCGCTATTGCCCATTTGCAACCCAAATTATTCAAAGAGTTGAATGATCATGACAACGACACATCGCTTGTTGAACGAGAACAAGCGTTGCTAGCGATTACTCACGCCGAAGCGGGGGCGCGTCTAATGAGACACTGGCAGCTTCCAGATGAGATCATTATCAGCAACCTGAAGTGCGGCTCACCCAGGTTTACTGGCATTCATGCCGAATATTCATTATTAATCTACCTATCCAACACATTGAACAAAGCCAGCCCGATATCCGAAAAAACCATTGAAGCACATCCAGAATGCGCTCACATCATTTCTTTTTTAGAGATAAACCCAGAGAACGTCATTTATATTTTCAATCAAATAAATAATAATTTAACCGATATAGATTCTATGGCACGCCTTTTAGCGGCCTGAAGTCACGATTCACTGTGTGTCTTGAATACGAAACGATATCCGGCACAACCTGCTCAGGTTATTTTGTCACATCTCCTAACTCATAAAACTGCGCTCTACCCAGTGCCTGCTGTTCACCAGCATGGTCACCTTGCTGACGCTTGGCAGCAGCGACAGTCTTCCAGTTTAAGGTCATTAAGTACGAGTGACCCTTCGCGAAACTGTTGGAACGCAAGGCTAACTGAATCGCCTGCTCCATATTGTTCTGAACATAACGAATACGTGACAAAAAATACCATAAAGCCGGTGCACGAGGCGTAATTCTCAGCGCCCGTTCTACAGTCGCCCCCGCGCCTTCCAGTTCTCTTTGTTGATATAGAGAGAGCGCGTGCTCAAGCAAGCTTGTTATTGTCGGCGTCATTTTTTCACCACTTAACGTATCCATGGATACCGCACTCTGGCTACTCAGGCTGGCAGGTAACATTAACATCGTTTTGGCTGACGTTAACACAACGGGACGTTGTCCTGGCCCAGGACTCGTACATGCAACCAAAAAAAGGCAACACAGCACAGCATATTTTTTCACAATCACTTGCATTCTATACCCGTAGCGTTTGAAATTAATGACAGGATCCCCGTTCTTTAGGTGCGGTTCCTTTGATAAAAGGCAGCTTCTTTGCCTGACTACATCTGGACGCAACACGCTTTTTTTGCTTAGGGTCAACCCAAACCCATTCAATTGCATCGGGCGATCGAGACTCCAGGGATTGCGTTTCAAGTTGATCAACGACCCCGCCCCACACCCGCATCGCCCCAGATGCACCGGTTAACTTGGCGGACTGGTGATTATCCCTCCCGACCCAGACTACCGCAACATGTTGTCCACTAAACCCAGCGAACCAACTGTCTCGCAAATCATTTGTTGTCCCTGTTTTGCCCGCGACAGTGAGATCATCAGGTAAAAGAGCAGGCAAATTTTTAGCGGTACCCGACCGCACCGTTTCTTCTAATATATATTGTAATAAATAGAGCGCATTCGCATCCACCGCTTGGCTAACCTCTAAAGCATATTGTTGCAAAGGTACACCGGATGATGTGACAACAGCGCGAATCGCCCGCAAGGGAGTCACAAACCCCCCATCAGCATAAGCTTGAAACATCTGTGTTACCTCATACGGTGTTAACTCATAAGCCCCTAATAATAACGAAGGGTAGACCTGGCCTGGCACCTCAAGTCCCAGTCGCTGCAAAAGATCAATAACATCGCTGATACCAAGCGTTATACCTAATCTCACCGTAGGTACATTCAGCGAGTCAAGCAAGGCCTTATACAAGGGTACTGCGCCACGGTACTGGCGATCAAAATTTTCTGGCGCCCATATTTTATCACCTTGAACATTTAATTTGACTGCTTCATCTTTAAGCTCTGAAATCAAGTTATAGGACGTCATGCGCTCTAAAGCAGTCAGATACACAGCAGGTTTAACGAGAGAGCCTATTTGACGCCGCACATGTAAAGCCCGGTTATAAGCGCCTCGTTGCGCTTGTTTTCCTCCCACTAAAGCGACGACTTCACCACTACCCACGGTAGAAACAACAGTTGCAACTTGCAAATCTTTTATCGCTGTTTTTTGCGATAACTCTTCCATCTGCTGCGCAACACTCAGCTCAATTTTAGTTTGTACGATGGGATCCAGTGTAGTATAGATGTGCAAGCCCGCGCTCCGTAAATCTGCTTCTTTATAATCTCGCTTCAATTGCTGCCTGACCAGATCAAGAAAACTAGAAAAACGTCCTGTTTTAGGAACCATGCTGCGCACCCCTAATGGGGTTAGCATTGCATACTGAGCCTCACTATCACTAACAACATGTTGTTCTGCTAAGACTTTAAGTACCTGATTCCGGCGTTTAATTGCCCGTTCCGGAAAACGCCTGGGATCATAATAAGAAGGGCCTTTAAGCATCCCAACCAAAAGCGCTATTTCAGGTAGCTTTAAATATTCAAGATTAGAGCCGAAGAAAAATTGTGAAGCTAAAGCAAAACCATGAATTGCGCGCCCACCATCCTGACCCAAAAAAACTTCATTACAATAAGCCGTCAGGATTTCTTCTTTACTGTAGCGCCATTCTATTAGAGGTGCCATAATCGCCTCTTTAATTTTACGAATAACCGTTTTATCTCGGTTCAAAAAAAAGTTTTTCACCAACTGTTGCGTTAAAGTACTGCCCCCCTGCACGACCCTTCCCGCTTTAATATTCGCCACACTGGCACGTGCCAAACCTAAAAAATCAATCCCTATATGTTCATAAAACCGCCGATCTTCCACGGCGGTCAACGCTTTTAATAACACCTTCGGTATTTTATCCGCTGCGAGTAAAATTCTATCTTCATTATTGGCGGCGGTGATTTGTGCAAACTGGTAAGGATCAAGACGAACAACAGGTAACGACTGGGCACTGGCGTATTCACGCAAGGCAGTAATTTTATTGTTTTTGATAACCAGGTCAAAATGCTGCGCGGATCCATAACCATCCGCAAAGTGAAAATCACGACTTATAATTTCAAATACACCGTGACGTTGTTGATAACTCCCTTGTCTATTTTCGTCGATAGAACGGTGATACCCCAATAAAGTTAATTCCTGCTGAAGATCATGACTACTTATTGTTTTTCCAATATACAGCTCTAAAGGACGAGCATAGACATGAGCAGGAATAGCCCACTTTCGCCCTTCAAACGCGTAACGAATAAGGCTATCAAGATAGATCACATACAGTCCAAAAACGACAAAAATAAAGAGCAACACTTTAAAAATAACCGACTTCAACCCACTATTTTTTTTTTGCGGAACTCGTTTTTTCCTGGCTTTTGTCTTTTTTTGAGTTCGTTTAACTGAACTCTTGCGTTTTAGAGCATCCTTTTTTTTAGCCTGCTTTTTTTGAACCATTAATTATAACCTGGGCCTTGGTTTTATCCACAGTTTCTGTGGATAACTTTGCGTGAAAATACAAGCACGCTCGCTAAAGTATGCCAATGAAAGAAAATTTTAAAATTGCTTGTTTTATGTACAATTCAGGCTTAAAGTCCATTCCGAAAAAATATTTTAAATTGCCTGGATTGAAAACAAAAAAATGACATATTTTTTAATAAAAATCATTTATATGCCATTTTTTGAAATGAAAACTTCATTATTGTAAAAATTAAAGTTAGAATCAGCCCATAATAAAACACAATGAAAGTAATCTATATAACAGTAATGATCGACATGCCATTCCGTATTATTGACGCCCTGCACAGCATACCAAGCGTACAAAAAGCAATATCAATACTGCTTTTAAGCTCTTCACTTTTTTTAAGTGGATGCGCAACAACTCAAACCATCTGTAATCCCGAATGTCAGGCACAAGAACGTCGCCAGGATTATGTGCTCGCTAACCCCAAGCTTCTGGCTAAACACAAAAAAGCCATTTTAATCGGACAAGTGACGCTGGGAATGTCGAAAAAAGATGTTATTGCCGCACTGGGTCACCCCACAACCACCGTTGACACTAATGCTTTTTGGGCTGAACGCGAACAATGGATTTATCAACTTCCGGGTAAAACTACATTCTACTACTTTAAATTTGGACGACTACATAGTTGGAACACGGTAGCCAATGCGAATAAAAAATCACAAACACCTTCTCTATGATCTAGCCTGAGCACTTCAATAAATCAAATCTTTGTTGACTCAGGCAAACAAATTCTCGTACACTTAATACGCCTATATATTATATAAGTATAAACTATGGTACATATGGCGGTTAACAAACCCACAAGGAGGAAAAGAAACAATGACGTTGATCACATGGACAAAAGAACAACATGGAACTCAAGTCGATTTTGCCGATGAAGAGCACAAAACACTGTTTAATCTACTTAATACGCTGCATGATGCGGCACCAGGCGGCGATAAGCAAACCATTGGCAAGCACCTGGATGGATTAATCAACTTTGTCGTAGAACATTTTCAGCACGAAGAACGTATTATGCAAGAAAAAAACTACAGTGGTTTTGCAGCTCATAAGGCAGAGCATGAAAAGTTTATTGCCATTTGTGCTGATTTACAAAAGAAATTTCATGCAGGTGAAGCTGAAATTACCCAGGAAACTACGACTTTTGTAAAAGAATGGCTAGACAGTCATATTCCAAAAATAGATATGCCATATGAACCTTGTTTAAACGGCTAAAGTGTTTAGAACTTGTGGAAGAGAGCGCTCTCTTTCACAAGTTTTTCTAGTTGTCCTCAAATCGCAGTATTAATCAGTCTATTTTTGACCATTCCTCTCTTGATCCCGTTATTAAGTATCCCGCCATAATTATTTTAACATTTATTGGTTTTTTTCGCGTAACTCCGCGTTGCAGCTCCAATCACATACCGCACTGTACTTATTTCGCTGCGCCTTGATTCGCACGAAAAATCCTGCAGAAATTAAGTTAGAATAATTATGCCGGGACACTTAAATCTATCCTAGATTCCTCACTTAGACGAATTGAAGTGCACTAGACGTAAGAATATAGGTCTTGATCACAAAATCTGATAGGATCGTTCAGAGATCCCCCTCACCGACTCAAGGAGCGAGCATGAGAATTAGATTACTTATCATCGGTATGTCTTCTGCAATGATTTTGTCCGCCTGCGTATCCAGCGGCAAATTTGAAACCGCGCTGGCAGAAAAAGAGGCCATACGCCAGTCTTTGGAAAGCGCTCAAGATGAAATTACGCGTAATAAAGAGCAAATTGCAAAAACAGAGCAAGAATTAAACGCCGCCAAGATACAAAATGCAAAAGCTCAAGAAGAAATTGAACGTAATCAACAACAGCTCATGATAATAGAACAGGAACTAGAATCTGCAAAAATACAAATTATAGCCGCTCAGGATGAGCTCACCGACCTAGAAACAAAAAAACAGGCCCTTCAGGACAGCCTTGCTGAGTCTCAAGCGAAAATGGCCACGCTGAGTAATATTGAAGCTGAAACGAAGCGTCGGAATGAAATATATGCACAATTTGTTAATCGACTGCAAACTATGATTGATGGCGGTCAATTAACGGTGAGTATTGAGCAAGGTCGCATTGTTATTAATCTACCCAATAATGTTTTGTTCAAAAGTGGTAGCGCTAATCTCAACTCCGAAGGTAAAGAAGCATTGGCTCAAATTGCTGCGGTACTGAGTCAATTTTCAGACCGACGTTTTCAAATTGAAGGGCATACTGACAATAACCCCATTAATAGTGCACGATTTCCTAGTAATTGGGAATTATCAACGTCCCGATCTCTAACTGTTGTTCATTTGCTCACCGCTATGGATGTTGCCCCTGAAAACATTTCTGCTGCCGGTTTTGGTGAGTTTCGCCCAAGAGCGGATAATGAAATGGAAGAAGGTCGAAAACTCAATCGCCGTATAGAAATTATTATGTTACCCAACCTTGATATCCTTTCTAGCGAGCTACCGAAACTCACCCCTTAAGGGATGAGTTAGAAACTAGCGAAGACATCATTCCTAACTATTAATAATGAGGAGAATATAACAGGTGAGTCATCATTGTAACCCGAAAAGAGAAGCGAAACCCGCTTTGCTTTATACCATGTTGCCTTTGTTACTGTTCCTTTTTAGCGGCATCTCACCACTTCATGCTGCCGACGAAATCGAGCAACAAAGCCAGGGTTTTGGCAACACTTATCAAGAAGCATTAAACAGTGCACTTTTAAATAGCATACAACAGGTACGGGGGCTTGAAGCAGGCACAACGAAGGGACTCCGCTTCGATCTCAATGTAATTTCTTCAACTGATACGTCGCTTCATGTTAGCGGTAAGATCGCCCCCACTGTCGAGACCTACACCCAAAGTAGAGGATGGATCAAAAGCTATACCGTGTTTGAGGTCAAAAAACCGAAAGATAAAAATGACCATTGGCAAGTGACGATCAAAGCTCTCATTCCCCTTTACAAACAAGTCGTCCCCGATGATCAGCGACAAACCATCGCAGCCCTGCCATTTCGTACAGATGGCGCAATATTTTCTATTGATAAAAATCACTCTCCACCATCACGTATTGCCACTCAACTCGCCACAGCCATTCAATCCGCCTTGGTTCAAAGCCAATACTACGCCACACTTAACCGTCACTTTGACAAAGAACTCGATCAAGAGCAACGTCTCTGGATGTCAGGTGAAGTCAACCCAACCGAGGCCAGTCGATTAGGGGAAAAATTAGGTGCCGATTTTATGCTGCTTGGCCATATTGATCGCTTTACACTAAAACATCGGAAAAAAGCTTTTTATGGTGCCGATTTTGGAGCGCAACGAGCTGAGGTTGAACTTTCTTATCTGTTGGTTGAAAGTGCAACAGGGAAGATTATCTGGTCTGATCAAAAACGTTGGTTTAAAACAATCAAAAAAAATAATAACCTTTTTACCCAAGAGGATGAACCGCATCCACTCGCTGATCTCATCACCCACCTAGGTCACCAAATCGCAACGGATATTCTTAAAGCAACCGCACCGGCATCCGCACTCACAAAGATAAGAGATGCCCTCCCCCTTGCAACACAAGAAGAAATACCCGTACCAAAACGACCACCAACACCTGCTGCGAGTGATCAACCTGTGAGCTGGTAAAAAAAAAGGAGGTTGTCCGAGAATAGAAATTGTAGCAGGAACCTCGGTATCCCCTTAGTGGGGTCGTTTCTCGATCCCAATTCGCTCCCAACGAATAGGTGAGACAAATAGGGGCTTTCCGCAGTCGGTTCTCTACTCTCGGACAGCCTCCTAGCCCCCCACAGCGTTAAGTTCAGATGTTTTTATGCACATCTGCACACACCTAAACCTCAAACACCACGGGTATATCACAAAAATAATTTCATTATCGTTTCTGATGTTCACTCACTTATTTTTTTTGTATAAATATACCCGTTACGTTCTGATACAAAAATCACACACAGTGTAATAGTTTAACCATAGACGATCATATAGAATAATATGGGATCAACTATGGCCGAAGTGAGGTGAAAATGTGCCCATAAATTATTCTTCAGAGGATGCTAATGTTCGAATATTACTGATTGAAGACGATGTCCGGCTTTCTGCACTTATCCAGGAATATCTACAGCAACATGCTATGAATGTCACCATCGAACATAGAGGTGATTTGGCCTGTCAACGCATCATTTTGGAATGCCCCGATCTGGTTATTCTGGATTTAATGTTACCGGGATTGGATGGACTGGAAATTTGTAAAACAGTGCGTCTGAAATACCAGGGACCGATTCTTATGTTGACGGCCAGAGATGAAGATATTGATCAAGTCGTGGGCTTAGAAATTGGAGCCGATGATTACGTCACCAAACCAGTTCAACCTCGAGTGCTGTTAGCGCGTATTCGCGCCTTGTTACGTCGCTTATCTCATTCCAGTCAGAACACTCAACATAGCGATAATAATAAATATGATATTCATTTTGACCGGTTTCGCATCAGCGCTACCGCTCGTGATGCCTGGTTAGATGAGCAAATACTGGAACTCACCACCAATGAATTCGAACTATTGTGGTTGCTCGCTACCCATGCCGGGGAAGTGCTCACCCGCGACACTATTTTGGATCAACTGCGAGGCATTGGCTATGATGGCCTGGACCGTTCCGTAGATATTCGTATTTCCCGCTTGCGAAAAAAATTAGGAGATGACAGCAACCGCCCCTTCCGCATCAAAACAATTCGTGGCAAAGGTTATCTGTTTGTCAAAGAGGCCTGGAGATAAAACAACGATGGGACGCCTCTTCATCAAGCTCTATTCCATTTTGGTTCTGGCAGTGGCGCTCTACTTTATCGTCATTGCCAATCTCGGTAATATTTTACAGGGTACATTGGAACGCTATTTTAGTGACCTGTCCAAAGGGACATTTTTTCTTATTGAAAGTCGCTTCAATGAAATACCACAAAAACAATGGCCTGCATTAGTCGATAAAGTCAATCAGGGTGACGGGTTTTCTATGCAGCTGCTTGCTGCTGAATCACTAACGCTTGCTCAGTCAGAAAGAGATCGACTGAATAAAGGGTCGATGGTGATATCCGAAGTTTATGGTGCCAGCTATAGTTATAAGCGTATTGCAAATAGTGAGTGGGTTTTGGAGTTTCCATTTGAACTGTCGAGTTATAGAGAAAACCAATATCTATCTAACAGTACATTCAACCTCATTGAAATAATTTTACGAGAACAACCGCAAAATAACTGGCCAAGTACAATGGCCGAGCTCAGCCATCATTTTAGCTTTCCTGTTGCTTTATTATTGCAAAAACAAATTGAACTCCCCGCGCCCTTGCAAAAATCTCTGCTCAACGATGAGATCGTTTGGCAAAATATGGAAGAAAAAGATAAAGATTTTCTTTATCGGCGTCTCTCTGAAAGTCCTTATGTTATCAAAATGGGCCCTTTCGACGAACCTCTGACGCTGAATTATTTACAAACGATTTTGATGCTAGTACTGGCATTGTTAGTTGCGTTGGCCGTGTTATTTTGGGTCTATCCGCTGTGGCGTGACCTCCGACAATTAGGCGTAACTGCTGAGGCTTTTGGCCAAGGCGATTTTAGCGTGCGTGCACCTCTGTCTCGGCGTTCAGTTCTACATCGCCTGGCCAAAACCTTCAACAGCATGGCTCAGCGTATCCAACGGTTAATTTCTTCGCATAAAGAACTGACCAATGCCGTATCCCATGAGTTGAGAACCCCTATTGCCCGCCTTCGTTTTGGCATGGAAATGCTGCATTCTTCCACCGATGAAGTCGCTCGATCACGCTATATAAAAGGCATGAACGCGGATATTGACGAGCTCGATCAACTGGTTGCCGAACTGTTGACTTACGCTCGCTTCGACCGTGAAAAACCGACATTGAAATTTCAGCGCCAAAAAATAGAACCCTGGTTAGCTGAAGTCATAAGACAAACAAAAATTGGCAAAAATAATCTGTCTATCGACTATAAAATAGAAGGAAAAGAGCTTGTTTATGCTCGTTTCGAACCTCGATTATTGGCTCGGATGCTAGGAAATTTACTGCAAAATGCCCAGCGTTACGCGCACAGCAAAATCCACGTTACCTTTACCTATAACAAAAAGTATTATCAAATGAGCGTTGAGGATGATGGCTCGGGTATTCCCGAAAATGAACGTCAACGTGTTTTCGAAGCATTTACTCGCCTTGATGAGAGTCGTGATCGAGAGACCGGCGGCTACGGTCTGGGTTTGGCTATTGTACAACGGATCACTCAGTGGCACGGAGGACAAGCCTCTGTAGAAAACTCTCCTTTAGGCGGTGCCCGATTTGTCATTCGCTGGCCTGAAAACGAAAAATAGCCAATCGTAGACTCTCATTTAACACCGATTTTTTCGTCTCTTCAAAAAAATGAGTGGGTTTTTCCGGTCCAGGGAGCTGGATCATCGTATGAAACAAGGCGATTTTAAGTATATCGTAGCGCCTAAAGCCATAGGATTTTCTGGTGACCAAATTGATTTTTCGATTTAATCTTTCTACAGCTTCATCAACTAAAAGTTGATAATTTCTGAACATTCCAACAAGTTTCTTCTTACTTATTATTCAGAAGAGGAAAAAAAACGAAGGCCAAAAACGCCACGCCTTTATCCGCGCTAACCAGGCCACCAATAAAGCCAAAAGGCTTGCTGATTAAACCCAGAGTGTAAGGAAAAAAGAGAGTAATATAAAATATACCAATATCAATCACGATGAAATTTTATCCAGACTGGTAGCTCAAATTCAAACTAACAGCCCCCTGAAATTAGGGTAACTGTCAGATCAGGTTTGAGTTACTTACACTTTATTGCGATAGAAAAAAATGCTCCTGCTATTTGGCTTTGAGTGCGATTAAATTCTCTAGCAATGGCAGCGATAAGCCTGTTGCTTGAGTTAACCTTTTTAGCCTGTCTTTTTCGTAAGCATAATCGATTAAAAAATGGCTCAGGTCTAATACTCTGACAATAGCACCGGAGAGATCGGCTATGCTTTCTACCTTGTCGCTGAGTTCTTTTTCAACTACTTTAGCCAGGCCTGAGCGTAAGTAACTCATGCTCGAAGCAACAAACAGAGGTGGGATACCTACTTCGACATGAGTTACACCAATTCTCAATTGGGTTTCCATAAACGTATCATCATAGTTTCCAGAAAGCAGGCTCGTTATCCATGCAATATGGGTTTCCTTGAGATGATCGACACACCCCTCAATATATTTTTCAGTTTGTTCTTCCTCAAGTAACTGTTGATAAAATGCGTCCGTTACTGCGGGGATAAACGAAACCAGATCAGATCCGTGTTTTTTCAGTAATGCTTTATCCACATCGTTGAATCCGCCGATATTCTGGAAAACTCGTAACGCATCCTTTAATGCTTTATCTATACTCATAACACTTTTTCCTTTTTCTATACTATAGAACCTTGGTAACGGCTTCCGCCGCTCGTTTTACATCGAGAAAAATCAAGCCTAATCTTGCATTCGCTTTGGTGAGCACCGTGATAACAGCATCGTTGCCAGCATAGGTCATTAGGACATAACCTTTGTCACCTTTGATTAAAATTTGCTCTAGATCACCTCGTTCAAGTTCTTGACCGGTGCGGTCACCCAGTGACAGCATTGCAGCTCCCATGGCGCCAACACGATCTTCATCCATATTGGCTGGTAGCATAGCTGCCATCATGAGACCGTCAGTAGAAATAACGGCTGATGCTTCAATATCAGCAGAACTGCCATTAAGGTCACTCAAGATTGAATTTAGTAGGTCAGCTCGCATTGTTAAATTCCTTGTCTTTTAGTTGTTCAGGGTTGTTTAAGCTTGTATTTAAAATTATTATTAGTCTGTAACACCCATCCTGCAGGATGTATCGGCATCCTCCCAGGAAAGTTTATATCTCCTACTTATTAGTTATTTGCAGAACATTTTCTTAAAATCCAAACTAGGTCGATATAGGCTTCCTGGTTAAACTGAGGCATTATGCCTGTTGCTACTAAAGCAAAGCACTGTGAGCCAATATAAAGGGGTCAAAAGCCCAAATAACAATTAGCAGAGGCATCCACAATAGCCTAGGCAGCAGAGTTGATACCCAGGTTACGGTGTAGCAAACTGCTATGCTTGGTATGTAATGAGGAAATATCTCCGCTTAACGCTGAGAACTCTTCTGCGGTCTCGTGTGAAAAACTAAAAATTGAAAGATAAAACCCCTCTTGATCTGAAAGTAGAGCACATTTTGAACCCGGTAACTGTTGAAGGACATCTTGAACACTGCCTGATGAGGCTTTTTTTATCTCATTACAGGTTGTGGTCCAGCCTAATTTCTGTAATCGATAGAGTACTTCAAGTACATCTTGTTCTTCGTTTTTTGACTATCCAAAGATAGAGTCGATTTTTATCAAGGTGGTGAAGAATGACTGGTATGGATAAATTAACTGAAGTCTCGTTGTTACATATCGTAATTGGGTGCGGAGCTAGAGCTACCTTTCGGCTCCATTCCCACTTTCCTGATAAAATTGATTACACAGAAAAGCGATAAAGTGATATAGACTGACAGAATAAAGAGAGCTTTCCTGAGTTTGTAACAGAGGTAATTACCGAGGAACAACGCAGTTGTAATGTCATCGTTGGAGTTATTGCAACAGTTAGCTACGTTGGCACCAAGGCCGCGACTTAACCTGGTAAGATTGACGAACAGGATGTTTTAATTTCGCGAAACAGCAATTAGACGCGAATGTAAAGTGCAAGATATTGATTCGAATAAAGTAGCGGGAAAAATCGAGATCACC
>VAPM010270593.1_pt1 | contig 33442 bp, 34 predicted proteins | sample 3395091 | NCBI WGS metagenome assembly VAPM01 (sample SAMN08290445, study PRJNA428436) | hydrothermal vent metagenome | isolation source: Deep-sea hydrothermal vent chimney 3 | place: Pacific Ocean: Juan De Fuca Ridge
ACATATCCTTTAGAAAAAGCGATGGGTCTGCGGCCACAATCAGCTACGCCCACTTTCAAGGTTTTCATTAATTTCAACTCAGGCAGCGCTTGAGCGTCATAAACCAATACGGTATCGATTTCCAGGTTTTCGCGTTGCACACCTTTCCCCGTGGCAGCCGAAGTCACATAAAGCTTGCGGCCATCGGGACTAAACCGATAGGTCGAGGGATAATAATTCGGCAGATCAAGCACCGTAACCACTTGCTCTGTACGTAAATCGACCACACTAAGTCGCCCCATAACCTGTTCCAGATTCGATTTTCTATCAGCACCTTTGCCAATTAAAAACAATTCGTCAGGACTCATTAGCAAGTTGCTGCTAACAGGCAAGGGAATACGCTTAATGATTTCTTTTTTTACAGGGTCAATCACTGCAATAGTGCCATAGCCATTATTAAGATTGTACAATTTTTCTGTTTTGGACGAATAAACTAAGCCATGGGGAAAGGCATTATTCGGTACATCAACATTCGTTTCCTTTTCTTTTTTGGGTTCAAGTAAATTGATCGTATGTAAAATATTGAGATAACTTGCCGCATCGGTTTCATCATTGCCCAGCACCATGATCGTACCATCCAGCAAATTACTCACAAAAGCATAATTCGCAATATAACTGACAACATGATGCCCGCGCCCGACACAAATGCAGCGTAACAACTGAGGTTTTTCACCTAAGGAAAAAACCATCACGGATGCCCCGCCTTGTGGACAATTCAACGCATCATTTCCCGTCTCTTTATCACCATCGTTAACAAACCAAATACGATTATTTTTTTTATCAACATAGGAATAAGAAGGGTTAACATCAGCAGGACACCCCTTTTCTGTAGTGATTTTTCGAGTCACCGGGTTATAGAGTAAAGCGGCTCCCTCCTCATCAAGACCCAAGAACAAAACTCGCCTGGAAATATCTGCTTCACCAGAAGATGATTCGGACAAAAGCGCTTTGACAACGACATTTGAGTTATCAATTTCAATGACAGAAACCACACCGGAATCACCATAATTTAAATGTGAAACTAAAGTGCACTGAGTATTTTCTAACTGTGACATTATTATTCCTTAAACAAGGGCTGTAAAAATAATTAATTCGTTAGCTTTTCAAAGATACGAAATCCTGCGATGTACGTACCCGCAGCGGAGCCCACCGTTGCTAGTATAAATATTAATAAAATACGGGACACCCGGTTACGCCACCACCCTGTAAAATGCGCAGTATCTTTACGCAAACGCATAAAATCCCCTACTTGAGGCTTGCGTACATAGGTCTCAACTGCTGCGGTGACTAAGCCGGCGCTGATTGTTGGGTTAAGGGAGGTAATGGGTGCGGCAAAAAATGCAGCGATAATGGTAATCGGGTGCGCTGCCGCAATTAATGCGCCCAACGCGGCAAGTGTGCCGTTAATCACCACCCAGTCGATCACAAGTTCCAAACCCAAATCGGGGCTACGTAAAAAACCAATGAAAAACCCCGTTAAAATCAAAACAACAATGATCCAGGGTATAAATTTCGGCCATTGACTGGCCTCCGGCACCGCATCCAAAGAAGCGATGGTTGCCGTCGCATCACTAATTTTATGTTCTTCTAAATACGTTTTCATGCCTTTTAAATGCCCCGCACCAACGACCGCCAGGACATGTTGATAGTCACTATCGCTAATTTGCTGCTGCAACCGTGCGACCATATAGCGGTCACGCTCATCAATTAAGGGTTTGAATATATCGCTTTCATGTTGTGCAATCTCGGCGAAAGCGGTTTCTAGCATATCCCCTTCTTTGAGCCGCTCAATCTCCTGTTCACTCACTTTTTCGCGAGAAACAACACTCGCGACCAAACCCGACATCAATCCCATACGTCGCCAAAAGGGTACATTCCTATATATACGCTTCAGCGTCGTACCAATTTCTCTATCGATCAGTAAAACAGGGAGACCACTTTTATCTGCAATATCAAGTGCAACGCGCATTTCCGCACCCGGCTCAATGCCAACTTCCTCAGCCAGTCGTTGCTGAAATGCGCCCAGCGCTAAACTGGCCGTAACCATTGACACCTGCCCTTTTTTCATGACTTGAAGCAGATCCATTTTGGCCAACGCATCGGGATCAACCATTGCATTATGTCGACTGGGACAAAGCTCGATGGCCACGGCATCATAATCGCCACTGCTCAACAGTTCTCGCACTTTTTCTGCGCTTGCTTTAGAGACATGAGCCGTACCCAATAGCGTTACCCGGGTATCGCTAATTTCAGCCAGGTGTAGCGGCTCCTCTTTTACCTCTGTACTCATTCATCATCCTAAGCGCCGATCAAATTGAGCAAGCTCAAACCTTCGCAATTTAAAAACCGTTCTAGCAGAAAAACCATATCCATGAAACCCTATCGTTGCATAAAAAATGAGACTCAGGTGCTTTTAGAGTCATATATTAAGGCACGAATGGACTATTTTCTGGATTGATCCTGGTGACGCCAAGTAAACTCCAGAAAAATAGGCGTATCGTGCCTGAGACACAATTTATGCGACGAGTTAGAGCAAAGTATAACAATTATTATCGAGATTTAGAGGAATCTTTGTTACCGCGTGCCATTACACCTCAAATATCCATCATTACTGTCTACGTCTTTGGTTTTATGAATGCGGAATTGCCAGTATAATTTTACCACTCAGCAAGGGTTGATCCCCCCCTTCTGTTGTGATTGCATAAATAGCACCATCCGGGCTGCTGGCGATGCAGTGAACTTTAATTTCTAACAACTTAATGGCTCTATCTATTGTTTGGCAGTGAAATTTTATATTTTTTATTGCACCAATATAGGCCGCTCGCGTCGAGCTTAAGCCTGTTTGATTGAGTGCAGCATGAATAGCGGCAGCCTGTGCACCGTATTCAATCAAATTCACAATGGCTAATTGACCTTTTTCCAATAATGGGTTTTCAGATGAAAAATGAGAATGGCTAACTGCAGTTAACATGCATTCATTCCATGCAACTACGCCGTCAAGCAAACACATCTCTACCCCATGCGGAATCAATTTTTCAATTTCTTTTTTTGCAATCAACATGGGGTAACGATGACTCTTAAATATTGGCTGCCATTGGTTGCCAAAGCAAGGGTACACCTACTCCGCTGCGTCAGTGCTTTAAGCAGAGGAATCGCTCGAGCTGCAGGGTTACTTTTTATCAGCTCGTTTATTTCTCTGCTGAACGTCATGGGTGAAGGGCTGGTCTCGGCGTGACTGACAAGAGACAAGTCAAGCTTGGCAAACGTTTCTGCGTTCGCTTGCGGTGTAAGCAAAAATGCCACGGCAAAGGGGTTTTTAATTCCCCGTTTCTCCGATAATGGAAAAGGAGGGGTTATATCGTAAGCAATAAAAAGCGTTGTTAATTTTTCAGTGGCGGTAAAGCTGGCAGCTTCAATAAGACCGATCGTAAATGTTGCGTCATAACCCGCCACGCAAATTGAAGGCGCACAAGATTTCGTAGCAATACTCCAATAGCCCGCTGCGGCATTATGCACCGAATTATGGAACTGGGTAGGAGAAACGGCATGATCTGTATTTTTTAATGTGCGACAGATTTGATCAAATATTTGGTAATCCCCACCTGATGTTGCAAAAACGGAGGCCATCGTATTTAAATTTTGTTGTGTAGAATGAATGGCGTCTTCACACGCACGAAAAGCCAGGCGAATCAATTCTGTTGCTCGACGTCTTTCGTTGGCGGGCAATCTGGGTGGTTTATAACACGGCAAAGGTTCGGGCTTAAAAGGAATCACATTACATAATACCTGTTGACCCGTTTGCCAGTTTTCTATTCCAGGCGTGGCTAATCCAACAGAGTTAATGTACACGGTTATCATCATGGGGTGCCAAATATCAGGCTGCAATTACTGCCGCCAAAACCAAATGAGTTGCTAATGACATTTTCAACTTGGCGAAATTGATTGTCAAGGACGATACAAGCCTTGATATCAGGATCAATTTCTTTGGTATTCAATGTTCCCGGAATCATTTGGTATTGTATACACAGCAGTGAAATAGCCGCCTCAACCATCCCTGCTGCACCCAGAGTATGACCCGTCCAACCCTTGGTTGAACTGCAGGGCAGCGCTAAACCAAAAAGTGTGCAAATTGCTTTTGCTTCTGCTGCATCATTAGCAACCGTACCGGTGCCATGCAAATTGATGTATTGAATTTCTTGCGGTGTTAATTTCGCTTTGTACAGCGCACTTTTCATGGCTTGCAAGGCACCTCTTCCTTCGGGATGTGGCGATGACATATGGTACGCATCACTACTCTCTCCATAACCCAGAAAACGAGGACTATCAGACTCCTGCGGAGGTTCCAGAAGTGCGAAACCGCCCGCCTCACCTATCGAAATTCCACATCTATTTTTATCGCTAGGTTGACAGGCTTGAGGGGCAACGAGCTGCAAAGAATTAAAACCATAGAGGGTTGTCGCACAAAGCGTATCCACGCCGCCAACAATAGCCGCATCACATAAACCATTTACTATGGCACGTTGTGCTGATGCAAACACTTTGGCACTGGAAGAGCAGGCCGTCGAAACCGATGCGGCTATACCGGTTAGACCAAGATAGCGGCTAACAAAATTAACGACAGAGTAAACATTATGCGTCGTTTCGTAATCATACCAATCGGGCAAACGATCGGTACTCGGGTCAACTGAGGCGTAGGCCTGTTCGGTTTTGTGGATACCGGAGGTACTCGTACCAATAAACAAACCAATTCGATGAGATCCATATTTTTCGATAGCCTGATTGACATGATCAATAAAACAATCAGGTTGCAGTGCGAGCCATGCCAATCTGTTGTTGCGACAATCGTAGCGCGACCACTGATTTCCCAAAGCCGCATCGTCAAGTGATTTAATTTGTCCAACATGAGCGGGCATGTCAGTCATACCATCAAAGCGACAAGGCTCTAACGCGCTCTGGCGAGACATCAGCGACTGCCAATTGGCTTCGGTGCCCGCACCCAGCGCGGTAGTCAGTGTGTAACTAGTGATTTGAAGAGGCGTCATTTGTCCAGAATTCATAAAAGTTAAACCAATTATAGGTTGCTTTTTTTGTCATATCTTCAAGCGTAACGGCGTATTGATCCACCAGCTTTTGCAGGGTGTGTTTTCGTTCTCGCCGAGGACGCTCTAAATGATCCGAGATTAACTCAAAAATGACAGTATAACGGTTTTTTCCTTCATACAGACCAAAACAAAGCACCACCGGAGTCTTCAGAATAAGACTCAACAGCCAGGGGCCCGCAGGGAAAGCAGCATCTGCGCCATGGAATCGAGCGTGTAGCGTACGTTCACCTGGGCGTATTCGGTCTGCCATAATGCCAATAAATTCACCCTGCTTAATACACTGGTCTAGCATTAATGCGAGCTCTGCAGGGGGCATGTCAGAGTCAATGATGCCACGAGCCAGAACGGGATCAAGCGTTTCCAGTAACGCTACGGAATGCGCATTATGTTTCGTATCCATCAGGATTCGCACCGGGATATGATGCTCCCTGGCAGCCAGTACTCGCATAATGTCAAAGGAGCCAAGATGAGAAGCAATGAAAATACAGCCTCGTTGGCGTGCAATAAGTTCTTTGATAACCGTCTCACCTTGAATATGTATATCAAATTGCTTACTGCGATCAGATAAAAAAAATAATCTATCCGTAGAAACTTGAGCAAAAGTATAAAAATGCTTCCAAGTATCACGCCAAGTCGTTGAACGACACAAGACTTTTTGTAAATATTCACTTGAAGCCTGACGCGAAGATGGCGATGTTAAAATAAAATAGGCAACAACAGGATAAAGTAATAAATGCAAGATGGGTCGACCCAGGTGGAGTGCAAACCAACATAACAAATTTAACATTGTGCGGTTGCTGCGTTCTCTGTGATTTGTCCAGCCTTTCATGACAGCAACAGAGTTCCTTTGCAGACTATCGTGTTCGCTATTATGCACTGAATATTTAATTGCCGACTATGGTTGCTATTATTTGCATGGATTGTACAGCACTCACCTAGGTGCACAGCTTGCAAAAACTTCATATTTTTTATGCCGATCACCGTTTGATTCGTTATCGCCCGTTCCAATTGTAAAATGATCCAATTGACCAAAAGCGCCCCTGGAACAAGGGGGTTGCCAGGGAAGTGAGCCGTAAAACAGGGATGCTCTATGGGGACGTCAAATGATGTCGTAATATCAATCATGCTTTTATTTTAACAACTTTTGCAAGGTTGCGCAGGATACTTTACCCGTTTCATTTCGGGGAATGAAATTGATTTTTTTTAAGGGTCGAGGTAAAAATACAGGATCGATTTTTTTAGACAAGTCATTGAGTACCGACTGCTCAGTTTTTTTTGTTACCACAAAAGCAGCAGGACGAGCGGGTGTTTTATTGTTCAAAAAAACAATCGCATCTTCCACCCCTTCAACGGCCATTAAAAGGTGGGTAAGCTCACCAAGCGAAGCTCTTTTTCCGCCAACATTGAGTAAATCCGAGGCTCTACCAAGAAATTTAAACTGTGTTGGCGTACAAATTTCAAGCTGGTCTTGAAGCTGGGTTTTTTGCGTTAAATGCGGACCCTCAACATAGATCGTACCCGCGTCCAGAGAAAGGGATAAATCATCTAACAACGCCCAGGTATCGCTCCGCGTAGTATGCCGAGTTGCGAGGCTACCGGCCTCGGTACATCCGTAGATTTCATTCACTTCGGCACCAAACAGGGATTCTGCTGCCGTAGCCAGCGCCGTTGGTAACGGTGCCGTCGCTGAAATAATTCGCTGCGGCACCTTGGCTTTTATTTCATTACGCACAAGGGCTCGTAAATGAACAGGGGTGGTGACCAATAAGTAAGGCGTACGAATACGTTGGAGCTCAGATTCAACATCAATGGGGTAGAAAGGCTGGGAGGAAACCATCACACATTGCCCCTGCAGCGCCATCATTACGGTCATTTCCAAACCATACATATGTTGCGATGGCACGGTTGCAATTATACAGAGCTGCTGCTGCAGGGAAATAACCCGATTCAACTGAAATCTTTTGGCCAGTCGGTGTACGGTGCCACAAAGCGTGCGCCAGCATTTTTGATGGGGTCTGGGGATACCGGTACTCCCTGAAGTAAAGGCAATGGCCACTGTCAAAGAAGCCGCGATCTCTGGGGCTTTATCAATCGTTTTGTTATTGACACTAGACGGCTTGAATAAACCAATGTTAAGCACAGACACGTTGCTAACGATCTCAGTATTGGCGATGATGAAACAGTTTTTGTATTCCTTCGTCATCGTTGCGATGGTACCGGGCTGCCTGTTCGGAGGAAGCAGGGTTGGCAGCCCTTTTATTATTGCAGCGGCAAAACTCAAGGCAAAATAATAGCGATCATTACACAGATTAATAATATATTGCACATCGGGTAGTTGTTCAGCAATGGCAATGGCATGGTTCAAAAATTGTTGTTGCGTGATAACTTGATCATTTGATTCAATAAGGGGTTGATGCGCCTGATAGTTTGCAATGAGTGGTATTTTAGGAGCGTACATTACGTTTAGCTGCTCTGGTCGTTACTTTAGCTTTGACAACAAGATTGATATAGCTCCAAAGGCCGGGGTGCGTATAACCACGAAAACGCCATTTTCTATAATAATACTCAGCAACAAAAAATACGGCGACCAGGACATAGTGGACAAAATTGGTAAACCATGACCAAATTTCAGGCGAAACCAACCAAGGCAATACCATTGTCCAAATTGTCATAACAAGAAAAAAAAAGCTCCAAAAAATCGTAACACTACGGGTATAATTACGAATTTCGGGAGCAAGAAATCCTCTTGATTTTTCAGCAATATCAGTCACTATTGGCGTTTGGTTTTTTCGCAAGCTGCTGGCAAAGACAAACAAGAACAGCATAAAAATCACCACTGGCGGGAGGTACGAAAGATAAATGCTAGCGCCATAATAATGGCAAACCGCAATGACACTAATAAGCGCAATGAGAATCCCCCAGGATGCCGTACTTTTTTTTATCAGTTTTTTATACAGCAAACCAACGGCAAGAATAATCAGCGCCACCAGTTGCAAGTTGGGCCATTCACGCCAGATAGCAAGATGGATGAGCAATGGATAAGAAAGGATTAATGCCAGCTGCACAATCAGGCTTGATTCTGTATGTGCTCGCTCAATGAACGTAAGCTGGTGAAAATTTGACGGCTATTTTCGTCATCGGCTTTGAGCTGAACACCATATTGCTGCGCAACAGCAAGCGCTATTTCCAAAGCATCTATAGAGTCTAGCCCCAGGCTATCTGGCGACTCATGGCCAAATAGCGGCGCCTCCGGCATCATATTTTCAGGATCAATTTCATCAAGATCTAAAGCCTGAATAATAACAGCAGCAAGCGCCTGTTCGTGTTCCGATTGAAATCCCATAGGGCGGTATACCGTAATGATTAATTTAAATATGTTTAGCCGGGCTTGATACCGCTATACTCACTAAAAACTGACATTATAACTTGCCGCTGCGGCGTTTTAAGCCCTATACTACTCATGGCTTCCAAAATAGTGGCCGGAGGAACGCATTGCTCTATTGTCTCCCAATAATAGCACATGAGCTTTTCCGTCTCTGGGCTGCGTCTAAAGATACGTGAGACCTTGGGAACAAAACCCTTGAGGTAAAGCTTGAGCAGCACCTGAGCAAATCTTCGTTCCGGGTAGGTGATTTCGAGTAATAAAACCCGACCATTAGGCTTGAGAACACGTTTAAATTCATTAAATAATATTTTCAGGTCGATAACATGACGCAAAGCGTAACCCATGGTGATGACATCGAAGGTATTGTCAGCAAACGGTATTTTTTCACCCAGAGCCTGAATAATGTGGCTAACTCCGCGAGTTTTGGCTTCAGCAAGCATGCCTGCGCTGGGATCAAGGCCGACAACAAAGCCATTTTGCCCTACTATTTTTTGAGCAATTGCCGCAACGGTACCCGTGCCTGAACCTACATCGAGGATACTCATACCCGGCTGTAATTGTGCTCGTTGTAATGCCTGTTTACGATAACGCAGACCCGAGCCCAAGCTCATTACAGAATTAACCCAATCATAGTGGCTCGCCGAGGAGTCAAACATCTTATCTACTAATTTGCGGCGCTCTTTTTCTGTGCTGTAATAATGACCAAGCACAGGATGAGGGGCTAACGGCTCCGAGTTATGCTTTGTTTGTGTTTTTTGGCTAGGCATGTTTGTCTTGTCTGCAAATATAGCGTGATTGAGGATTAAACAAGTTCCATTATATCTGTGATTTAAAAAAAGGTGTAGCAACCGTAACTACTTTATAGCACTGAGGCAATACTTTTCCGGACAAGAGCTATTTTTTTTGGGTGAAATGGGTGTTAATTTAATTTTCATCCACTGGGTAACGGTGCCCAGCAAGCAATCATGAGTACCCCCTAAAAAAACAAAGGCTTGAGCTGTCACTGATAGAACACTAGGCGATGTTTTCGCAAAAAATAACTTTTCAGAAATCGCCAAAGCAGCTTAGACGTTATATCGCAAAGCAGGCATCAGGTACATAATATGGATAAATTGGGGGAATATTCACGCCTAATATGTAATAGTATTTATTGCAACCTTCCTTGCGCTAAGAGTTCCGTTTAACCGATGTTGAGCTTCAAACGATCAAAGCTGAAGTTGCAAAAAAAGGGAAAACTGATCGTGAATACTTCATCCAGCTTCTAGATGAAACTAAAACAATATGTGCAGAAGTAACGAAGACAATTCATATTAAGCTTAAAGTGTAACTTGGTGTCGATATTAGAGCACAACATAACCGGATGCATTAATATGAAAATAGTAGATAAGGCAATAGCTAATGAATGGAAAGTCAGCAAACGATTGAACCATACTGAAATATTCAGAACGTGGCTGCTAAAAAATGTAGCTATTGGGATTGCTGGTCTTTGTCTAGGCGTTCTATTAACAATTTTTCTAGGGCGTCTGATTTTATTTGCGGATTTTCCTGAATCAATACAGAATGTTTTAGGAAGGCTTTACAATTCACCATATGATTTATCTGGAAATTACTATTACGTAACATCGCCTCAAAATATAAAAAATCTTCCTGTGAAATGTAATAGGAACGCATATTCAAAAGTTATTGCTGGTTTTGTTAACATTCAACATAAAAGAAGAGTAGGCAACCAAAGCATATCTCTGGAGGGTGAAAGGATATATTGCTTATCTGTAGAAAATAAACAATCAAGTCTAAAAAGAGTCAAATGGAATAGCACATGGGCGTTTGTCAATGATGGAAAGCTATACGCAAAAATTAGTATTGGTGATAACAAAGAAGGTTATATTGAAGGTACTAGTGTATTTGGCGACCCTAAAGGCTTTTCTGCTAAGACTGTCTATGTTTGGGAAGTAGAAGAGCTGGAAAGAAAAAAAGACTTAGGTCAAGTGGTTATCGAATTCTCAAGGTGCGAATCACCAAAATGTGAAGATGAACTTAAGGGTGAAATATTAAAACACCAGATTTAATATGAATTAGTTTTATTCTACCTTACAAAACATTAAAGAGCAGTTCATATAGTATGGCGATTAAGAAAAAAATCAAAAAGCGCGCAACCAAGAAGAAAACTTCACCCTCTATTCAAGGCTGGCGTACCACTGACGAAGATGAAATAGAACGGCGTCGCCAGCGCGGTATGAGCGAAACCTCTCGGATTAATCTCATGAACAGTAGTGATCTGTTTTACGGCGATTATTGTCTTAGTTCAGATAGCGGCAACCGTTATATTATCGAAATTCGTTCACTCACCTCACCTCTTAATACCTGCAACTGTCCTGATCATTTCATTAACCGTTTAGGCACATGCAAACATGTCGAAGCAGTATTGCTAAAAATAGAAAAAGGGAAAAAACGACGTTTTCAAATCGCCGCAACCATGGGGAGCCCACGGGTTGAAATCTTTCTCGACCGTCGCGATGAAAAAATTAAAATACACTGGCCAACAAACAGTCGACCTCGCTCTAAACTGCGTGATCTCCTGGAACCCTTTTTTTCATCTGACGGCACACTACTGCGTGATGCAATAGACATCCTACCCCAATTACACCGCACCATCGCCGATGCACCCAAAGCATTGCGCAATAAAATAAGACTTTCACAATTGATGACACCCTGGTTGGAACGCAAAACCCAGCACGCTGGGCGGAACAAGGCTAGACAAACATTTGACCGAGATATTGCCAGTGGCAAGCGCAAACTGGATGTTGTCAACGTTCCACTCTACCCCTACCAACAAGAAGGTATGCGCCACTTGGCTTTTACCGAACGCGCCTTGCTAGCGGATGAAATGGGTCTCGGCAAAACGGTACAAGCCATCGCCGCCAGTGAATTGTTGCGCCAATTGCAGGGTGTACAAAGAGTATTGGTCATTAGCCCCGCCTCTCTCAAAGCAGAATGGGAAGAGCAAATAGACAAGTTCACCCAACTCAGTTCATTGATTATTCAAGGCTCGCGTGCTGCCCGACTGCAGCAATACCGCCAGGATTCTTTTTTCTATCTCTGTAATTATGAACAAATTATGGTCGATGCTGTTGAAATTCAATCTATTTTGGCACCCGACATCATTATTCTTGATGAAGCACAGCGTATTAAAAATTGGCAGACCAAAACCGCTAACACCATTAAAAAATTAAAAAGTCGCTATGCCTTTGTACTCACCGGAACACCGCTAGAAAACCGCATAGATGAGATTTATTCCATCGTTCAATTCCTCGACCCCCATTTATTCGGCCCTTTGTTTCGCTTTAATCGTGACTTTTACGACCTGGATGAAAAGGGCCAGGCTCAGGGTTATAAAAATCTCGATGAGTTACATCGTCGTTTGCGCCCGGTGATGTTGCGCCGGAAAAAAGAAGAAGTCGAAGGTGATTTACCCGGACGCACCATTAATAATTATTTTGTTTCCATGACCGAAGAACAAGCGCTACGCTACGATGAGTACAATAGCCGTGTCGCTCGCTTGATGGCCATGGCAAAACGCCGGCCACTACGTAAAGAAGAATGGGAAAAACTGCAAATATGGCTGGCTTGCATGCGCATGCTTTGCGATACCCCTTACATACTTGACCAAGAATGCACCGATTCCCCCAAGCTAGAAGAATTAGAAAAAATTCTCATCGATCTTCTCGATGAAGGTGATCACAAATGTATTATTTTTTCAGAATGGACTCGTATGCTTGATCTGGTCTGTGGCTTGGCCGACCGATTGGGCATCAGCTACGCGCTGCACACCGGTAAGATCCATCAAAAAAAACGACGCGAAGAAATTCGGCGCTTCAAAGATGACTCGGATTGCCGCCTCTTCCTCTCTAGCGATGCGGGCAGCACCGGTCTTAACTTGCAAAATGCAGATATCGTAATCAACCTTGACATGCCATGGAACCCGGCCAAACTAGAACAACGCATCGCCCGTGCCTGGCGCAAACACCAAAAACGCTCCGTGCAAGTGATCAACCTGATATGTGAACACTCCATCGAGCACCGCATGTTGCATCTGCTGGATCAAAAACAAAACTTAGCACAGAGCGTGGTTGACGGTTCAGGTGAAATTACATCAATGAAAATGCCCTCAGGCCGCACGGCATTTATGGAACGCATGGAAACACTCATGGGCGAAGATGCCGTCACACCCGCTACAAAACAAGTACCTGTTACCCAAGCTAAAGACGACCCACTACAGCGTTTGCAACAAGAGAGTCTTTCCCTATGTGGTGAGCATCTGGACTTGCTCCAGGTGCACCATAAAGGCGCTAAGAAAACAGTCGTTGCAGTCGTCAACAAGCTGGACAAAAATCTCTGCGATAACTTGCAACAAAGCGTCGCAAATAGCCTACCAATGCAATCGTTAGAAATATTAGATCGAGCTACTTATGAAATAATTCAGAGACTTATTGCTAGTGGGGTATTAAGCCTTAACGAGAACAGTCAAACCTTGCACCAAACTGCGGTCGAAAATAAATCCCAGCAAGCACTACAAGCAAAACGACTGAATGAGGCTCGCCAACACTTACAACAAGCAAAACGCAAACATAATATGGCTCAAGTACTGGCTAAGGGTGGCTTTGTAATCGAAGCCCTGCCCGCCTTGGGCGAAGCAGTGGAAGGCGGCCTGGAATCTTTGGCCAAGCTTGATGATTACGAAAGTACACCGTTAAGTATCACCTTTATCGAATCTCAGCTAAGCACCCAGGCAAAGCTTCCAGACAATACCGTCGCATTGGTCGCCCAACTTCGCGAAAACAGTACCGACCTCGATGAAAAAGAAGCGACAGCCTTGCTTGAAACTGGCACGTTATTGATGCAACATGTTGCTGAAACACTCAACAAAACCGCTTTTCAATGATCGACAAAATACTCATATTAATAGACAAAGCACTCGCCACTGTTTTGTACTCGGGCGTCATTCAAAAACGTTGCTATTACAGCAGCAATCTGCTTATTTGATCGTGCCAGAGAAAGGGAGGTGACGGCATTGATTGGTGATAACGTACCTTGATAAAATCACGTATACTACTGCAGATTGCGTATAACTTATCAGCGTCGGCAGGAGGGTCTTCATGTTACGTATAGCCGCTTTAATTTTTATAATTTTAATTTCGTCTAGTGCTTTTGCTGAGCAATGGACATTTTCGGATAAAACATCGACGCCAGGTTCTAAATGGATTGCAACGGTAAGCAATACAAATGGCGAAACTTTAAATGTCTGGCGTAAAATTGCTCGCGCTGGCTATGAAGCTTACGCCGAGTTCAATCTTTCAGGCAATGCCAAATTTTCGGATAAACTGCCTAAATACCAAATTGATAATGGGAAATTAGAAGATGCAAATGTGATAAAGCGGGCAGGCGATAACCTAGGTCGTCGCTGGGCCTTCATTGAGAGTGGGCAAGCCGTATGGAGAATCTGGCAATCAACAGATACTCAACTCACCTCTCAAGATGCACTTAACCCGTGGATAACAGGAAACCAAATTACGATAAAATACATCGATTCAAAACAGCAAAAGAAAACAGCAAAATTCAGCTTGGCAGGATCAGGAACTGCAATAAATATGGCCATTGCCGGCCCTATTCAATAAACAAAAGGGTTTACGTTGTGTAAACCCTTAGACCCGCGCTAATCTGCTTTGTATACCAAATACATAGGAACAAACATCATTAGGCAGCCAACGATCCAGCTACCAAAAGCGGCCACTGGCATAGCAATAATACCAAAAAACAACGCGATAAGACCCATAGCTGCATTTTTCTTTTTCATTCTCAACCTCTCCCTCAAGATGATAAAATCAATAACTTAAGTCATGCTAACTGCTACTATCTGTAATTGTATAGCTCTTTTCGCTACCATCGCGATGGTAAACTATAACAATTTTGTAGGGTAATCGGCCTGTTTAAAAAACGCAAGTTTTTTCAGCACCTTCCCCCTTTTTTTAACCGTGTGCTGTAATCGCATCAACTGCCAACAGAGCAACGACAATCACAATAGATAGCACGATTAACATTTGTATAATATCGGACACATAACTATATTCCGTAGGGTGTTTTTTCTCTGCCATAGCCATCGTATTCCTCTTTCCAGGTTTATTTCTATATTGTATTAGCGACTCTTGGGGCTGAGTCTCCCCCCCTTCAATCTTGTCGATGTTGAGTCTAATAGGTCTGCGAGACCAGGTAAACAAAAAAACAAATATTTTGACGTGATAAAGCAGCTCAGTATATAATTAAAAATTATAAGAGATGGGTTCTATATTATTTTTTATAACTATTGATACAATTTTGATACGTTACCTGAGGTCGTTACGCGATGCAACCACCATCCCATTCCGAAAATTCACCTGACAATATTTCAACGGTATCCAATAGTGCAGGACTGGATGCCGCCTCAATCTCAGAACTTAATGCTAAGTATAATGCTTTGACTATAGAGGAGCGGTTAACACAACTTTATCGGGATTTTAGCCCAGAACAAGTGATGCTCACCTCTTCCTTTGCTGCGACTTCCGCCTTGTTGCTGCATATCTTTTCGCGCCTAGCTCCCGAGCAAAAAGTTTTTTTTATTGATACGGGCTACCATTTTTCACAAACACTGGAATACAAGCAAAAGCTGACCGACTTATATCAATTAAAAGTGGTTGATATCCGTGCCGAAACCTGGAAACATGACTTCACTAGTAAAGATAAAACCTGGCAATCTGACCCTGATTTTTGCTGTTCAGTGAATAAAGTAGAGCCGCTTTATGAAATAAAAAAAGATTATGATATTTGGGTGTCGGGGCTTATGCGTTGGCAATCAAGCCATCGCGCATCCTTAGATATTTTCGAGGAGCGTAGCGGTATTATAAAATTTTATCCCTTACTTGATGTTAGCAAGGAAGAGCGCGAAGCCTACATCAAAGATCACGGCCTTCCGTTTCATCCTTTGGTCGCTCAGGGATATAGTTCGATTGGTTGTCGCCATTGTACCGAGCCAGGCGAAGACCGCGGTGGACGTTGGAATAACAGCCCTAAAACGGAGTGTGGGTTACATTTATAACGCTTCGAATGTGCGTCTCCGGAGTATTTTTTGGAAAAATGACGAAGTTTAGAGTATTCTTAAATCTAGGAAATGCAGAACAATAAAACAACAACATTATTTAAGAGAGATTATATTATGCGTGGAATTAAATATTTCTTGGCGGCTTTACTCGCTGGTGCCATACTCACCCAAAGTGCAATTGCCGATGAGGCCGTAACAAAAACCGTGGAAGCCATACATGCTGAAAAAGCAGAACTCAACGGACAGTGGGTGACCATCAAGGGTAAAATTGTAAAAGTTAACAATGGCGTCATGAAGCGCAATTTTTTGCACCTGCAAGATGGCAGTGGCGCTGAAGGCACTAATGATTTAACCATCACCAGCCAACAAACGGCGAACGTCGATGACGAAGTTGTAATTACTGGTAAAGTTATTTTAGATCGTGAATTTGGTTTTGGTTATTCTTACCCGCTTATTATGGAAGAAGCAACGATTAATCCGGCTCAATCTAAGTAGAGTAATCAAAGAAGGGGGGGATGGAAATGCGCTTCTATAAAGCCCCCCTTTTTTTAGTAAAAATGAAAATATAATATAATAGAAATTACTTTATTCCGTACTAGGTTTGCTCCTATGCCAAGTCCGAACCTAGGAACGATACTCAACTCTTCGATTCTGCTCCTTTGTGCACACGAGCACTATATCCTAAACTCATTCCAATTAAAGACCAAAATAATAAAGAAGAATGTCGCACAAAGGCATGATTGGTCATATTAACGGTTAGCATGCCTACTACGAGCGCAATACAACATGCACTTAATACCAACACTTCGTGCGATGGAGGATTGCGAAGTCTTATCCAATATAGCCTAATAATACTGGCAATTAGAAAAATAAATAATATAGCACCGACAAAACCAGTTTGAACGAGCTTATCTAGAATAATATTATGTGTATGCCACCCAAGGCCTGTTCCTAGGTCAGGATACGCTTTATAAAAACTACGTCGACCATAACCTACGCCAAGTAAGGGAGCTTGTTCTATTCCTTGAAAGCTCGCACCCCAAATACCATCGACTCGTGGATCATTTTTTATGACGTCATAGATACCGGAAGTGAAAGAAACATTGTTGTTGACCATGATGCCGATTGGCAACATAATTATTGCTGCAGAAAGAGCGACCGTACCCAAAATTTGTTTAGTGACTCTACTCTGAGAAGACCCATAGAGTAATAGCAAAAACAGTGACAATAGAACAGCGGCTATACCCGGCCACATGATGCGTTGCAATGTAAAATAGCCTGCGATGATAAGGATCATCAACAGCATAAAAAATACCAGCCGTAACCACAATCGTTTGACATCGTAGCAGGCAAATAAAAGTACTGGAGACATGAAGACAACATAAGTACAAAAATCGTGAACGCCACCTTGATATCCGGTTTCGTTCCAGAGGCCATTCATAAAATATGCCCCTAGACCCAAGCTCACCATGACGACCACTCCAACTAGCAATGCAGAACCAAAAATACGGAGTTCTTTGTCTGACCGAGTGAGCGTGTAGAAAGTAAAAAAGGCGATAAAAGTATAGCCGATTTCATTTTTAACTTCGCCCATGGAATATCCTGGGTCGACAGCCCAAAATATTGAAGCTATAGCAATCAATGCCGTCAAAATTAAGGGTAATTTGAGAGGTAGAGAGGGAGTCTCTTCTTTGCGCCAAATATATAAAGCAGTAAGGAAGGCGATACCTAGCATCGAAAGTCGTAGCGTTACAGTGTGGGTAAAGGGTAGAATAAACAAGAAAATAGAGGGGGCAATGAATATTCTATACTTTTTAAACATAAATTTTATAACTAATTATAGTGCCCAATATATAGTGGACAGCATTAAATTTAATCCTTATCAAAGATCTGATTTTATCAGAAATGACTCACTATACCCAGCCATTCCCGCTAATAGTGACAACAGTGCTGTCTAAACGTTCTAATTGTCGCCTCAAAAGAGAACTGTACAATCATTTTGGCGTTAAAATTACAACAATTTAAAAAAGATTTATAGCGGTATAGCCACACTCACACCGCTCTCCAGGTTTGAAATATTGATTTATGACTCCGATTACGAAAATGGATTTACAAGAAAACATCTCCGACAAAGCAGGTATTTCAATCGTTATCCCAACTTGCGACAGACCTCAGACATTAATGAAAACATTAACTTCGCTGATGTTGCAAACTAGAGCTCCTGACGAAGTCATCGTTGTGGATAATGGACATGTTACAAGTTGTATTTCTTCGGCTGAATACCCTTTTGACCTTCGTTATTTCAGGATACCTGTTCGCGCAGGTGTTTCGCAAGCTAGAAATTTTGGTATTAGTATGGCTCGATGTGATTTTATTACTCTTCTTGATGATGATGATTTTTGGGAAAATAACTATCTAGAAGTATTGGCAAAACTCATCGACAAAAATAAAGCGTCAGCAGATATGTTTGTGGCGAGGGTCGATCATTTGAAGCAGGGTATACGCTCTTTTTTTCGGTTTGCTGGCCAGTCTCCTTCGGCATCTTCTATTTTCTATTATAATCCGGGTTATCTTGGTAGCGCTATCAGCGTTAAAAAAACGGCCTTTATTGATATCGGTGGATTTGATCCTGAATTTAAAACCGGTGAGGATAAAGAACTTGCACTTCGTTTTTTGTTATCGGGTTTAAATATTGTTTACAGTGATAAACTCATTGCTATCAATTGCGTACATGCAGACAGTCTTTCGGCGCAAATAGACTATATTGGTAATGCACGCAGGCTTATTCATAAATATCGAGGCTGTTTGACTCTCTATGTTTATTTGAAAACAGTACGGGAGGCAATGAAAAAAAGCAGAAAAATGCGTTATAAACCCATAATACTTTTATTGAAGCTGATACTTGCATTCTGCCCAAAAAAATCGGTTCGTTATCCTGTGACGCCGCACCCATAACAGGGTAGTTAGTCCGCATGTGTCACTTGGTGATAAATAGCGACGATGTCTTTTACCATGCGTCGATCGCTAAAGTTGTCATTTACAAATTGAGCGGCATGTTGAGTCATTTTTTTTACTTGCTCGGGATTATTGAGTGCGCTTGCGATCGCTGTTGCAATTGAAGCAGGTTGCTTGGGTGGAATCCGAACCCCTGAATCATGACCCAATACTTGTTTCATGCCACTCACATCGCTGGCGATAATAGGGATATGTGCAGCCATAGCCTCCAGCAAAGCAAGCGAAAGCCCTTCCCACAATGAAGGCATCAGATATAAATCAGCAGACTTAAGAATATCTGCGATGTCATGTCGAGTGCCCAGCCATCTCACTTGGGCTGAAATGTTCAAATGCCTAGCTTGTTGTTCCAGGCTGTTTTTGTTTCGACCCTCTCCGACAAACAAGCAGAGTGGTTTTATACCTTTTTCATTGAGCAAAGGTAAAGCTTCGAGTAAGTATTTATGACCCTTTTGTTCTTCTAGCCTACCGACACAGACTAAAATAAGTTGCTCATCATCCAGTTCTAATTTAACTCGGGCTTCTTTTTTTGATAAGGATGACTGTGCTCTTTTTATGTCAATTCCATTGGCGATGACGTGTATTTTATCTTCGGGCAAAAAGTCCCATCGGATAATGTCTTGCTTTATTTCATCCGAAACAGCAATGATGGCGGCAGTTTTTTTGCCTAAGTACCAGTTAACTAATCTCCGGTGAAATTTAACGCGATTATATGAATTATGGACAGTCATAATGGCCGGTATATTGACTTTACGAGCCGCCATACGACCATATTGATTCGCGTGATATAAGTGGCTATGAATCAGGTCAATATGTTTTTTTTTAATGATGTTACATAGCGCTGGCACAACCTGTTTATCCCAACCTTTTTGAGTCATCAAGTTGAGAGTGATTAACGGTATGTTCAATTTTTTCACTTCACTCGCGAGTTCTCCCTCTTCCATAATACAGCATACGACAGAGTTAAATTTGTTTGAGTCCAGGTTGCGTACAGTGCTTAACAATACACGCTCGGCTCCGCCAACAGGAAGTTTTGTAATCAAGTGTAAAATATTTTTTTTGACCGTTGCCATAATTTAGATATCCAGGTACTTTTGTACTTCGTTCCATACCCTCTTAACATTAATTTCAGACATGCATGAATTCGTGTCACATTGAGAATGGCTGTGTGGGTGATCTAACGCTGAGAGCTGAGCGTGTTCCAATGGGGCGAGAACGGATGCTCTGTGAAGACAGTGATAAAGGCTGATAACAGGAATGTGGCCAATGGCGCCTGCCAGATGTGTAGGCCCGGTATCAACGCCAATATAGAGATCCAAAAGACTGATGATAGCACCACTTTCCCGGAGTGAAAGTTTACCTGTTAATATCAGCACATCATCACCCAGCGCTTGCTTGATTTTTTTCAGTTTTTTCGAGTCTGCTTCCCCACCAAGTATAACGAAATGCGCGGAAGGCCATTTTTGAGCTGTTTTCTGGCAAAGATCGATGAAGTGATCGATAGGCCAGTCTCTATAAGGTTTTGTTGGAAAACTTTCAGTAACCATGCCTAATAGAGGTGCAGGCGAGTGACCCCATGTAGCCGTGATCAATCTCTGAGCATAACAGCGTTCTTCTTTTGTCACTTTAAAATCCAGATGCCGACCCTGCGGGGGAATATTTAGACCCTGGCATGGCAGCGTGTTAAGCATGTCTACGGCGGTCATGCTGTCATTGGGTGGTTTAGGTATCGCTTTATGGAGCATTTTATTTATGTTTGCATCATTCTGCTGCCAAGCAATCACTTTTTTGGCAACACGTAATGCATAATGGATCAGTGCGTCGTCGAACCCAAACACAACAGCCAGGTCCCAGCGTTGAGGCTGTATGCGATTCTTCCAAAATACCGTTTTTTTGGTAATGCCTTTTACATCGTACACATAGGGAAGATTTTCTATTACTTCTGACCTTTTAGGATGCCCCATAAAAGTCAGTTTAGCGTGAGGCCAAGCGGCAGAAATCGCTCTAAGGGCAGGGGTGGTGAGTAGCGTATCTCCAATTCGTGTGACATGTATAACTAAGATTTTTTCAGGAGCCATGTTCTAAACTATAATCGTCTTGTGCCATAAATGATTCTGTAGAAAATAGATAATATGCTATCCTCACCTTGAATAGAAGCGTGTTTCTGCCTAATGCATCCAGAATAAATTCAGCTAGACTAACAGTATGTTATGAAGAAAGAAAATGTCAATATTTTACACACGGAATGGTCGCAGGGATGGGGGGGGCAAGAAATCCGCATTCTCTCTGAGTCTATTGCCTTAAAAAATCAAGGTTACAATCTACACATCGCCTGCCAACCTGATAGCCCATTATTTAAGCAAGCCGCAGCAGCAGGGATTCCGGCAATACCACTCAGGCTGCGCAAGGGATTGACCTTTGCTTCTGTTTTTAACACCATGAGTATTATCAAAAAATTCAACATCAATTTAGTCCATACTCATAGCTCTGTTGACGCATGGAAATGTGGCATAGCGGCAAAATCATTGGGTCTTCCGGTCGTCAGAAGCCGCCACATAAGTACGCCTGTTTCAACAAGCCCTCTAACCTATTTCGCATATATGAGACTTGCGGACTGTGTCATTACCAGCGGTCAGGAAATCAAGCGAGCATTGGTTCAAAGGAACCAAATGAATCCTGAAAAAATTGTATCTATACCTGCTGGCGTTGATATTACACGTTTTTTTCCGAGAGCAGCATCTAAAGCCTTGCAACAAGAATTTGGAATCACTTCCTCTGATTATGTGGTGGGCATTATAGCCGTACTTAGAGGTTGGAAAGGACACCAATACCTGATTAAAGCCATTAAAAAACTCGTTGATCAAGGATTATCAATAAAGCTCATCATTGCTGGCGCAGGCCCACAAGAAAAAAATATTCGTGCTTTAGTCAAGACTGAAAAATTGGATCAACATGTCATTTTGGCTGGACACCGCCAAGATGTTCCTGAGTGTATCAGCGTTATGGACGTTGTGGTGTTGCCTTCTGTTTGCAGTGAAGCCACATCTCAAGTTCTCCCTCAAGCGATGGCAATGAAAAAGCCCGTTATCGCGACCGATGTAGGCGGTTTACCCGAGGTTGTCATTCATAAAAAAACAGGGCTTCTTGTTCCGCCAAAAGATGAAACAGCGATATGTAATGCGTTATCTACTTTTTATAACAATGCTGACTTAGCAAAAGAAATAGCCGAACAAGGTTATGAATATTGCATAAAAAACTTTACTTTTGAACAGATGATCAAAAGCACGGAAGCCGTCTATATTAAATTGCTACCTGGGACAATAGAAAATTAATATCCTTGATGTTCCAAAAAAGCATAAGGTTTAGAGAGTGAATATTTGGGTTGATGCAGATGCGTGTCCTGTCGCTGCGAAAGAGATACTCTATCGTGCTGCTGAAAGAACGGAAGTGCCTCTCATCTTGATTGCTAACCAGGCATTGCGAACGCCAAAGTCTAAGTATATTACTATGGTACAAGTGCCTGCCGGTTTTGATGTTGCTGACAATGAAATAGTGAGGCGAGTACGGGCTGGAGATTTAGTGATTACGGCTGATATCCCTTTGGCAGCTGAAGTGATTGCAAAAAAGGGGACGGTTTTATCTCCAAGAGGCGAAGTTTTTACTGAAAATAATATTCGAGAGCGTCTCAGTATACGCGATTTTATGGAAAGCTTACGTTCGAGTGGCGTACAAACCGGTGGATCCAATGTTTATGGCCAGAGTGAGCGGCAAGCATTCGCCAATAGCCTGGATCGTTTTTTGCGACAGCAAAAATAGTGCATGGCTTTACAAGAGATGAGCATGCGACAGCGTCCTAATAGAGAGACGTTGTTACGTGCCCATCCCATAGAAGGTATGGAGCAAAAACGCTTCATTATGGTGAATCATGCGCTTTAGCTTTTTTTCGTGCAATTTTTATTTCCTTTTTACGACCGCTATCCGCGATAGGGCGATTGACGCGAGGTGGCGCAGTTAATGCTTTGTCAAATGCGCGGATTGCTTTTTTGTATTCGCCTTTTTCGAGCATAAAATCACCGTAAAAATAATTGGAATCAATGCCATCAGGGTTAATTTTCAGTGCTTTATTCAGATAGGTGAGCGCTAAATCATCATCACCAAAGCCAAGAGGCCATCCGGGGACTTGATAGTAGAGACTGCCCAATGAAGTATAGATTGATCCATTGAGTATGTTCGGGTCAATTCTTTCTGCTTTCTCCAGTAGTGCTTTGGCATCTTTAACCAGTCCTAGCGCACCGAAGCCCCCTTTTTCTCCAGCGTAAGTACTTAGAATAATCGCCTCCCACACCAATACCTCCGCATTATCGGGGTGTTGTTTCTCTACTTCTTTAGCTTGCTTGGCCAGTGCAGCAAAAGCTTTTTCACGCTCTTTTTCAGGTGTATTATAGGATGTGACGTCCCACTGTTGTTGCAGTGGTTTGGCGATGTCACCTATGGCAAAGCTGTTTGTGCTGAAAGACAGGGTAATAAGTAAAAAGATCCGTGTTGTAAATTTCATGATCTGTTGCTCCTTAAGTTTTGGGCGCAAAGCGCGCTATGATTCGATTTTGTTTGCGTAATGCATTATCAATCAGCTTAGGTAATAATGCATTGAGATGAACAAAGAATTTTTCCGGCCACCCATAATAAGCCGTGGTCTTATTCTTAATGATGCATTGAACGATAAACCGAGCGATATCCTCAGGTTCATCCATATTCATACTGGTAGCCCTTGCCATTTGGTAGACAGCGTCACTGTTGGCTGGGGTTTTGACTGCCCGTGGGGCAATATAACTAATCCCGATGCCACTACCGGCCAGTTCTCGTCGCAGGGATTCAGAAAAACCACGCAGGGCAAACTTGCTACTGGAATAGGTAGAAAAATAAGCGAAACCGATGCTGCCGAATGTTGAACCAATATTGACAATTTGTCCGTACCCCTGTTTTTTCATATGGGGTAAAATTGCTCGCGTAAGCTGTACCGGAGCAATGAGATTAGTTTGAAATATGCGATCGATAATCACTGGGTCTTGACTCTCAAAAGTATGAAAATCGACAATTCCAGCATTGTTGATCAGTAAGTCGATTCCTCCCAGAGCGTAAGTAGCCTGTTTCAAGGCGGTGCAACGTCCCTCGTGAGTGGTAAGATCGGCAGTGATAGCAAAACTTTCTGTGTCTGCGGAAGCTTTGAGGGTATGACTCAGCTCTTTGAGTGCGTTGGTTTGACGGCCAAGTAGAGCGAGGCGAGCTCCCTTTTTGGCTAATGACATCGCTAAATGGCGACCAATACCACCCGAAGCTCCGGTGAGCAGGACTCTACAGTTTTTTAGTTTCACTGGAAATTCTCCTGATTAATTGATGTTGATAAAGGTAGGTTACGAAAAATATCTCCGTAGAGTTGGTACATCATCCTGGCACAGTGGATAATTTGTTGTTGCGTATTTTTTTCTACAACCTTGTTCATCAAGCTTTCATAAAATTTCATGTGCTCAATGTCAAGCGCACCGTGAGAGGTGAGGTAGCTGAAGGCTTGATCTGGTAGTTGGAGACTTTTCTGAATGAGGGTTGCTGCTTGGGTCGCCATTTTTATACTGGTGCCTTCCAACACCAATACCATGCCGAAGAAGGCGATGGGATTGATGCGCTCAATGGTATGGTATGCATAGGCGACCATCAATTCTGTTGCCGCTGTAGGTTGACCATGTCGCACTGCCTCAGCATCGCCCCCGCAGGCGTTGATGTCATTAAGAATCCACTCTTCATGGCCTTTTTCTTCATCAATATAGTCGATAATCGCATCGCGTAACCAGCGTGGTTCCTGAGGCAAACGTGAACCACAGGCCATTAATAAGGGCACCGTGTGTTTCACATGGTGATAGGCTTCCGTGAGAAAGGCGATGTACGTTTCCAGGTTGATATCGCCCGTTGCTCCGGCCTGAAGCTGGGGGATGTTAAGTAGCTTTTGGCGCGGCTGTTCAGTCGCGTCACATAAAGTATTATAAAATTTCATTTTGGCTCCTTTCGTTTTGTTGGTAAATTTGGTTTATACGTTTTTCATAAACGGTCCAAATTATTTCACGGCGAGGGCGACCGTTAGCGGTGAGTTGTTGGTTAGTCATGCTGAAAGGTTCATCTGTATACAGCCAGGCAGATAGACGTGCATAGTCAGGTAACTGAGTGTTAGCCTGTTTGATTGCTGCGACGATGTGCTGTTTATTTTGTCGCGCTGTGATGAGAGCAATATTATAGGGGCGCGCCTCGCCGAAGACCACCGCCTGGGCGATGACATGATGGCAGGTAAGTTCTTTTTCTATCCACTCCGGGGCGACGTTGCGCCCGAAGCTGGTAATGAAACAATTCTTTTTACGTCCCGTGAGATAAAGGTAACCATCATCATCCAAATAACCCAAATCACCAGAGGCATAATCATCATTAGCCTGATATTCATGCTTGAGATAGCCATCGAACAGATTTCCTGATAGCATAATTTCTCCTGAATTATTAAAGCTGACTTGTATCTGGGGTAGTACTTTACCCACGCTGCCAAGGCGATGGTGATCAGGTGTATTGACCGCAACGACAGAAGCACATTCTGATAGACCATAACCTTCAAATACAGGCAGCCCTAAATTCTTTGCCTTAGTTAACAATTGGGTCGATACCGGAGCCCCCCCGACGGCGACAAAACGCAATGACTTCGGGAACACTGTTTCGGTTTTCATTTCAATGAGTAACATTTTCAACATTTGGGGAAGTAAAATAATACTGCTGGCCTGGCTGTTAATGATGGCTAGGGTCATTTTTTTTGCGTCGAGGTTAGTAGCACCGGACAGACCTGCGCGTTCTAAACTCGGGATAATACAGCATGCTCCGGAGAGTAAGGGTGCATAAACACCGCCGATATTTTCTAGCAATACAGCCAAAGGAAGTAGTGAGAGATGGCGATCTTGTGGCGTAATATGAATGGCCTGACTCAGTGATTTCGCGACTTCATCCATTGTTTTTTGAGAGAGGCAAACACCCTTAGGTGTACCAGTGGTACCGGAGGTATAGGTGATTTTAGAGATGTCCGTTATCTTTTTTTTATCGGCAGTGACGGGCAGTGGTATTTGCCAACAACGTTGAGCCGCTACGTTGATCATTGGGCGCGATTTAAGCTCCGGCATTAACTGTGTGATCCGCTGAATTTGATCTGTGATCAGAACATCGGCTTCCGCATCCATCAGGCTGTGTTGTATTTGTTGCGGTGAAAAAAAAGGAGGAATGGGCACCAAGGTGATGCCTGCTTTTTGGGCGGCTAGGTCGAATATAACCCATGCTGGGCTATTGTCCATCAACAAGCCCAGGCAATGGAAGTCCTGGTGCTGAAGAATGCAAGCCAGAGTTTCAACTGCGGTGAGTAGATCATGATAACTGAGGTGAATATGCTCACCCTCAATGGCAACGCTTTTTGGAGCAGATTGCGCAAATTGATTAATCGCTGTGAGAATAGCGCTCATAGTCTGTATTTAGCTCTTAATGTATAGGAGAGAGTTGCTAGAGGCAGCCCATATTGAAGGCATCGTTCCATAGTTGTTGTGCTGCTGGACATAATTTCTCTTCTTTCAATGCCTGAAGCAGTTTAGATGCGCCTTGGCGAATGTGACCAACGACGACGGTAGGGCCTTGTTCGTAGTAATGCCCCCAATTGTATTGCGCTTCACCCAGACGGCTCTTGTCCGCGTGCGCGATGGGAATGAGCTCAATGCCCAGTTTAGAGAAGTTATTACGTACCGTGGGGGTGGCGGTAAACACGGCCCACTCATAACTCGCACCGCTGAGATAAGCTGTTAAGGTTATGATAAGTATCTGTGCACTTCCGCCATGAATTGATGCCAGATTTCCTACTTCGACAACTCGACTGCGATCAATTGGGCGACATAATTTTTCAGCTAGCCGGTTTTCGATAGGTTTATCCAGATAACGCTCCAAAAATAAAGAGGCGTCGTTAGCGGGGCAAATTCCTAGTGCCGCCAGCATTTTATCGTTTTGGCGCATACTCAACAGGTTCGGCAAAAAATGCGTTACCTTGGCGCTGTAAGCACGACAAAAAACACTTCGAATAAAACGTTCAACTTCATGGCGCTGAGCCTCTTCTCTACCTATCATCGAAATTTTAACTGGATGTTCAGTATTTGAGCCACGGGGTTCGTATCCTGGTAGCGGGAGTGGTGCGGTCAAAATTGTCATAATCGTATCTCCATTTCGATGCTTACTGCGTCGGGTCTGGTGATAATTTAACAATGAGGTGATGAAGCTAATGTTAAGAGGAGGTTAATATTTTGTTAAAATACAAAATAAAAGCATAACCGAGTTATATACCCGTGGCGTTATGGATTCAAATGTTAGGGCATGTAGATAGACCCATAACGCTATGGGTCTATTTTAGGCTGAGGGTTAAAATCTAGAAAAACGATGGTGCCATTTCCTACTTCACTTTTTATTTCGATCTGCCATTGTTGTCGCTCACAGATGCGCTTGACAATAGCAAGGCCGATACCGTTGCCGCGACTTTCGTGACTGCGATAATGACGCTGGAAAATTTTCTTTAGCTGTTCTTCAGGAATACCAGAACCGGTATCTTTAATTGTTATTTGTCCAGCGTCAATCGTGATGACTACTTCGCCTTTCTGAGTATAAATTAGTGCATTACGTACCAGGTTGCCGAGCAAGATGGCGATGATGGCTTTCGGTGCTTCGACGTTGAAATCATGGATAACATTGCTACGTAGTGTGAGTATTTTGTTATGGGTAAGGAATTGGTGTTGCTCGCATACTTCCAGACAAATTTCTTTCAAGCTACAACGTTCTTTTGTTTCATTTTCTTTTTCGGGTTGAGATTCACGGGCAAGTAATAATAATACTTCTATCATTTGTGACATGCGGTTGCCTGCGCGAGCAATACGCTCTATTTGGCGATGAACACGATCAGGTAGCTGTGGATTATCCAAAAGAAGCTCAGCAGCGCCATTGATTACGGTTAAAGGTGTACGCAATTCATGGCTGGCGTTAGCCGTGAACTCTTGTTCACGCTCGATAAATTTTTCCAAGTGCTCCAGGTAATGATCGAATGTAACAGCCAGTTGGCCGACTTCATCATCGGCATAAGTGTTGTTAATGCGCGTAGGTGTGCGACGGTTTGGTTTACGCTCTGCCACTTGGCGAGCCAGATTGGAGACAGGTGAAATTATTTTACTGGATAAGCCGCTGCCCAGCCACCAAGCGATGAGAATTGCGGAAATGATGCTGGCAATCAAAGCGGTATGTATTGCAATTTCACGTTGTTCAAAAGTAGTGGCATCTTTGATCAGGTATATTGTGCCGAGACCATTGTTAGCAATAAATATGTGATAGAGATATTGGTCGTATTCCAGATCGTGATGACCGATGGGTAAATCTCGAATAATTTCGGGTACTATTTCTTTTTGGGCGTCGCTTACATAATAGAGAATAATTTTGGCGCTGACCTGGCGAGTACTGTCTATCGGTTGATTCGTGTTCTTTAAAAAAAAATCCATTTCCGATTTTAAGCTGCCTTCTACCAGTTCTTTTTCGATGTCTTCAATGGCAAAATAAACCCCGATGGTTATGGCCATGCTCAGTAGTGTGCCGAAGAGCAGAAAAGACAAAGTAATGCGACGACGCAGACTTTGTTTATACTCCATTATGGTCAGCTAGGCGAAAACCAATGCCATGCAAGGTGAGGATTAAAGGTTTGGAAAAAGGACGGTCGATGGCGGCGCGTAAGCTGTGTATGTGAGTGCGTAATGCATCACTGTCCGGTGGCGAATCGTTCCAGATAAATTCTTCAATTTCTTTTCGTGTTACGACGTTAGGCGAATTGCGAATAAGTAATTCGAATATTTTTAATGCCGTGGGGGTTAGGCTAATGCGTTGACCTTCTCTGTTCACCTCCAAAGTGTTGGGGTTAAAGCTGAGGTCTGCAATTTCAATGAGTTGTTTCCCGGCATTTTTTAATTGGCGTCGACTCAGCGCGGTGACGCGGGCGAGCAATTCTTTGAGTGAAAAGGGTTTAACCAGATAGTCATCGGCACCACTGCCAAAACCAGCCAGTTTATCATCTAGTGTGTCCCGTGCAGTAAGCATTAATATCGGGGTAGAAATACCCGCTTCAGTACGTAATTTTCGACAAACGGTTAAGCCATTCATGCCGGGCATCATGATATCTAGAACAATAACGTCATAATCATGGGTGACGGCCAAGTGAAGTCCGGTAATGCCATCTCCCGCTGTATCGGGTATATGACCTTTCGCTTCCAGATAATCGTAGAGATTAGCAGCGAGATCGCTGTCATCCTCAATAATTAAAATCTTAATGCTCATGCTTGTGTGGATTGAAAAATAAATTAGTAAAAAATAATGGTGATCTTGACAAAAAAATCATCCAGTCGATAAATGCTCATAATTTGAATAATCTCCTTGAGATAATTTTCCATTGTCAATGTAGCGATAAGGCCAGTCAACCTGACAATGTCAGAATATACCGATTGCGTGATAAAACAAGTTTGCCGGTTTCGTCGTTAACAAGATGTCAAATAAATGTGAAGCTTTCGTTAAGCTGAATTGAATTTTCAAGTTTTTTGAAAACTTCAGCCTTACCCTCGCAACGATCACCTAACTCCGACTACCTCCTAAAAAACATTTATTTTATCAATATTTCTTGATCCGCCATAACGCCTATAAACTATTGTTTTAAAAGTTTATTTTGGGTGAGTCTCTGTATATTTTATTTTCTTTTGGTAACGACAAATATCCCTATGATCACCAGAGCGGCGCCCGCCATTTGTTGGGGAGTTAAGGTTTCATTTAAAAAGAAGTAAGCGAGCACCAAGGTCATAATCGGCCCAAGGGAGCTGATAATAGCGGCTGAATTGACACCGATACATTGAATGCCTGCGGCCATGAAAAAAGTGGGTAATACCGTGCAAACCAGAGCCATAAACAAAGCCAGGCCATAAACTTCGGCAGGCAAAGCAAAAATAACGGGGTCATAGCTTGCCGCAAAATGTAGATTGGTCGCGATGCAGGCAAAAGTCATGGCGTAGGCTGTACAACGTTTTGCGCCCAGTTTACCAATGAGTACGCCATTGCCTATAAAATAAATGGCGAAAGCCAAAGCGCTGCCAAACACGAATATTGAACCTAAAACGATATTAGGTTCAGAGAAAGAAAGCTCCTGTGCGAAAACGATAATAAAACCGATATAGCTTACGCCTAAGGCTATGGCTTCTTTCAGGCTGACCCTTTTACGTTTTAACAGTGCAGTAATTAATACCACAAAGCTTGGGTAGAGTAACAAAATCAAGCGTTCCAGGCTTGCCGTAATATAACTCAGGCCAACAAAGTCGAGATAGGCTGCTAAATAAAAACCAATTAAACCCAGCGCCATAAGCCTAGCAATATCTTTACTCTCTAAACGTGGAAGATTAGATTTGCGTTCTATAAGATAAATGCTAAAAAGAAAAAAAGGGAGAGCTATCGCCATACGCAAAGTCAGCAAAATGATCGGGCTAACCAATTCACCATAACCATAGGCTAGTTTTATGGCGATGGCCTTGGATGAAAATGCAAGGGCGGCAATGATAATAAAAACAATACCGACAAGTGCGGCACTTTGCCTGTTGTGAGATGATTTTTCGTACATTGTTGCTGACTCTTTATTTGTTAGAGCAGCGGTGGATAATACAATGGACTTAGATCATTAACAGTCAGTCATGGTATCATCCATGGCTACTATTTTTATGTTGTTGAGAATAAATTAAGGCGTAGCTATGGCTTTCTTAAAGTTGCCATAGCCAGGAAAGAGAGAAAGTGGTGAATTTTTTTGTAATCGTAATCATAGTGGCCTCACGGTACTGGATGCTATACTGGCTTGTCAAGCGAAAAAATTTGGTATTTTGAATTATGCCAACATTCAGTAACGTTAATAGCGTTCACCAGTCTGCACCTCTAATAGTGATAGACAACTTATCTTACCACTACCCAGGTTCTATCCAAAAGGTATTGCAGGACATTCAGCTTAGCATAAATAAAGGCACGGTATTAGGCTTGATTGGACCGAATGGTGCAGGAAAAACGACGTTAATTTCATTGTTAACCGGTATTCTTAAACAGACTGACGGAACCATTAGTATTGGTGGTTATAGCCTGCCACAATTCACCAAACAGGCTAAACAATTGACAGGTTACATCCCTCAGGATTATGCGTTTTATCCCAATTTGACCGCCGTTGAAAATTTACAATTTTTTGCGGGAGTACAAGGTATCACTTCAGCTAAAAGGCAGCTTCGCATTGAATACTGTCTCGAATTTTGTCAGTTACAAAAAGTGTCGCACCAAAAAGTAGCTGAATTTTCTGGCGGCTTAAAGCGTCGTTTAAATATCGCCATTGGCTTACTTACCGACCCTGAAATTTTATTTTTTGACGAACCTACCGTAAGTATTGACCCTCAAAGTCGTGCCTTTATCTTACAAAAAATTAAAATGCTTCAAAACCAAGGAAAAACGATTATCTATACCTCACATTATATGGAAGAGGTTGAACAGCTCTGCGATTATTTGGCCATTATTGATCAGGGCACCATATTAAAGCAGGGCACATTGCAAAGCTTGCAGCAGGAACAACAACAGCAACTCATCATCGTTTTCAAAAAAACCCTTGATGAAAACAGTCTGAACCATTTAAAAACTCGTTTTAAATTTTCTATCCATCAAGCTCAATTGGTTTTTCATAATGTAGCTGATATGGCTATTTATAATCAGATTATCGAGCAGGTGCAAACAATGAATTTGCCTATTGCCAGTATTTTTTATGGCAAACATAATTTGGAGAAAATTTTTCTTGACTTAACAAATAAACAATTAAGAGACTAATCATGTTTTTAGCGGCCATGATTAAAGAGTTCAAGCTGGTATTTAGAGACCTGCACTCAGTGCTGGTTCTTTTTGCAATGCCATCGGTATTTATTATTATCATGTCTTTGGCTTTGCAGGAACAGTTTACTGAAAAAAAAGACTTTTCTTTTACGATTTATTATAACAATGCCGAAAAAAGTGAATACTCGGATCAGTTTTTAGCGGCGTTAGCCAAGCATCCTTTTTTTAATTTCGAAGAAACCAAGTCTGTTAGTGATCCAGCAGAGATCATTACGGTGTTAGGCGACAAGAGCAAAGCGTTTTTAAGTATTCCTGCCAGTTTATTCGATCACTTTCAATCTGATCTGGAGGATGTTGAATCCATCAAAATATGGTTGTCTCCGAGTATTGATGTGCGAACACGTTTATTGCTTGAAACGACGATTTATGAGGCCTTGGCAAAAACCAAGTTTCACTTTATGTTGACGCCACAAATATCCACTGCGGACAAAGCCAAAGATTTTATAGCAGCAGAATCGCTGCAAACGACCTATCTTTATGGTCAAAAAAAACCAGGGGAAAGCCCTACAGCGGTACAGCAAAATGTGCCTGCCTGGTTGATTTTTTCGATGTTTTTTGTCGTTATCCCCATATCAACCACCTTGATAACTGAAAAACAACAAGGCACGTTAACCCGCTTACGGACGATGAATACCTCAATAGGCTTGTTTTTTATAGCAAAAACATTACCTTATTTAGTTATCAACCAAGTGCAGCTCATTACTATGTTGTTGTTGGGTGCCTATATTGTGCCTTTGTTAGGCGGAGACAGCCTGGTTATAGGTTCTCATTATTTTGCTTTGGCGTTCATGTCATTAGCGATTGGAATTGCTGCTATTGGCTATGCATTACTTGTTGCCGTTGTTGCTAAAACAACAGAACAAGCCACCTCCATTGGGGGTGTAGGTAACATCCTGTTAGGTGCCATCGGTGGTATTATGGTACCCAAATTTATAATGCCCGAGTATCTCCAGGCATTTACCTACGTGAGTCCGATGTCCTGGGGGCTGGATGGATTTTTGGATATATTTTTATACGGTAATGATATTATGGCCATCTTACCTGAAGTCATGATGTTGCTGACTTTTGGCGGTGTCATGCTGGCCTTGGCGCTGGGTATTTTCCACCGACAATCGTAGTAACTACTCAGTTTACCCCTGAATCCCGCCATTTCAGGGGTAAACTGAGTAGTTACTGTTAACTTTGACTGCTCGCTGAGTAGTTACCAATCGTAATAAATTAAAAGGTAGTGGAGCGATATGTCCATTCCTAAAGAAAAATTGAAACACGATCTCAAGCAAATGATTATTATTGAGTGTGACAAGCAAGACGAATTGACGGTGAGTGAAATTACTGATGATGAAGCTTTGATTGGCAGTGAAGCAAATCTAGGGCTGGACTCATTGGATAGTTTACAGTTGTCCTTGGCGATTAAAAAAAGATATAAAGTGCGTATTGAGGGGGTTAAAGACGGTCGATTAGCCTTTGCATCAATCAATGCCTTGGCAAATTACATTATCACAAAATCAGCTTGATGCCAGCCAAAATTTATTTTAAAGGTGCAGGTCTTGTTAGCGCGATTGGTGGTAGTGTGGCAGAGACATTGGCATCAATAGAACAAGAGCATTACCGGCCTTCGACCATTAACATCGAACAATCTACCGGCCAGCTTACTATTCCTTATTTTACGATCAAGCAACCCGGACTCTCTGCCGGTGTTAATCGCTTATACGAAATCATAGACCGCGTCATTCAACAAGCCCT
>VAPM010132411.1_pt1 | contig 33425 bp, 27 predicted proteins | sample 3395091 | NCBI WGS metagenome assembly VAPM01 (sample SAMN08290445, study PRJNA428436) | hydrothermal vent metagenome | isolation source: Deep-sea hydrothermal vent chimney 3 | place: Pacific Ocean: Juan De Fuca Ridge
AACGGACTCGCTATTCGCCATCCCTGGCCGCTCGACTGCCGCGTCCTTGCGGCAGACGGTCCGTTAGTCAGCCACAGCAATCCCATATCCTACCCATATTCTCGATTCAAGAGTTAACAGGACAGCAGTGACTTTGGGTATATTATTGTGTTTCTCTGTAATAATTCTTTTTATAAGCCCATACTCGCAACAATGCCGGCTGCAATAGCGGTTGCCACTTCCTGGTTAGAACGTTTTAAAGAATAATTCAAAAGCTCTGGGTGTTGTTCAACAAAACCGGTATTGAATCGGCCGGTTTGAAAGCTGGCCGATTTTAGTATTTCCAGGTGATAGGGAATGGTTGTTTTAATGCCATACACCCCAATATCGCGCAGTGCACGAATGCCACGGTCAATCAGGCTATCCCAGTCTCGCGCCCATACAATTAACTTGGCGCACATAGAATCGTAGTAAGGAGGAATTACATAGCCGGTATAAATGGCACCATCGGTTCTTACGCCAGGGCCGCCGGTGGCAAAGTAGCGTGAAATTTTGCCGAAACTGGGTAAAAAGTCATTTTTAGGGTCTTCAGCATTAATGCGAAACTCCATTGCATAGCCCCGAATACTAATATCGTCCTGTTGGTAGCGTAGCGTCAGGCCACTCGCGATGCGGATCTGTTCCTGCACAATATCAATGCCGGTAATTTCTTCAGAAATGGGGTGTTCAACCTGTAGGCGCGTGTTCATTTCCATAAAATAGAAATTGTCATTTTCGTCCATTAAAAATTCTACTGTGCCAGCATTGCTATACTCGCAGGCCTTAGCTGCTTTTACGGCCAGTTCGCCGATATATTCACGCTGCTGTGTATCTAGCTGGGGGGAAGGGGCTATTTCAATTAATTTCTGGTGACGGCGTTGAATAGAACAATCGCGCTCATAAAGGTGAATCACATTGCCGTGTTTGTCGGCCAGAATTTGTACTTCGATATGCCGTGGGTCGACAACAAATTTTTCGATAAACACGTCACCGCTGCCAAAGGCTTTTTCTGCTTCAGAAATAACACGCGGGTAGTTCTGGCTTAATTCAGCTTTGTTATGGCATTCGCGAATGCCGCGCCCACCTCCGCCATTGGTGGCTTTAAGCATAATGGGGTAGCCAATTTTATCGGCCAGTGTGAGTGCCTCATCGAGGTTGGCCATATTGCCCTCACTGCCCGGCGTAACAGGAATACCAACAGAAATCATGGTCTTACGAGCATGGGTTTTATCCCCCATTTTTTGAATAACGTCGCTGTTGGGGCCAATAAAATGAATATTTCGGCGCTCACATATCCTTGCTAATTCTGGATTTTCGGATAAAAAACCATAGCCGGGATGGAGCGCGTCGCAGCCTGTTTCGATGGCTAAATTGACTAAATGATGGGCATTCAAATAGCCTGTGACAGTATCCGGCCCCAGGCTGTAGGCTTCATCAGCTTTACGTACGTGTAGGGCATAACGATCGGCTTCGGCATAAACAGCCACCGATTTTATTCCCATTTCGGCGCAGGCTCGCACAATGCGAACGGCAATTTCACCACGGTTGGCTATGAGTATTTTTTTTATCATTTTTTATTATCGTTAGAAATAAAAGGGGTTCGTTTTAAGCCTTAATCACGCCTAATAACCATATAAATAATAAGGCTATTAGGTGTATTTTATTATCTAAAAATCAATCATTTACTTTGACAGACTTTACCCAGACCGTTAAAATTCGCGGCCTATGTCGAAGCATCAAAATTCGTCACATTTGAGTTCCAATCTAAGCAAAAGATTGCCTGTTCAAATTGACCCTATTCGTTTAGCTGTCGCAAGACAACAGCTTTATGGTGAGTTAGCCATAAAGCACTTAACTCGTTTAAGCGAGTTACTGACTTTAACTGATGGTGTGGTCAAAGTTCAACTTGATTTTGATGTGGACGTGAATAAAATTCATCATGTGCGAGGTTCGCTTAAAGCCGACCTATCACTGTTTTGCCAGCGCTGCTTACAGGCAATGCCCTGGCAATTAAATGTCGATGTTTCGTTAGCTTTTATAGCCCATGAACATCAGGTTGATGAATTAGTAACAGAGTATGAACCTTATCTTTTCGATGCCACACCGGTTGTATTGAGTGATATGATAGAAGACGAAATTCTTCTTGCGCTTCCTCAAGTGCCAATGCACGAAGAGTCAGAGTGTCATCCTGCCGTTGCGTTGAAAGAATTTGATTCAACTGATGGTGATGTGCCAAATGATGATATGCAGGAACAACAAAGCAAAAGCCAAACGGCCGATGAGCAATCGGTTGCTAAAAGGAAAAATCCTTTTGAAGTATTGGCAAGTATTAAATCCGATTCAAAAAAGTAAGTTACGAGGAATATTGTAATGGCTGTTCAAAAGAGTAAAAAGAGTGCTTCACGTCGTGGTATGCGCCGTTCACATGATGCTTTAACTTCAAAAGCATTGTCTATCGAACCAACAACAGGTGAAACACATTTACGTCACCATGTTAGCCCGGATGGTTTTTATCGCGGCAACAAAGTTGTAGAAACAAATAACTAAAATTTACCTGGCTTAGTAACTTTGTTTTTTAATTTTACAAAGTTGATAGCACAAGGTTTATTGATAACGGGACAGGTAACTGTCCCGTTATTGTTATGAGTTATCTAAAACTAAAATTTTAAAATTAAAGCGATGTATTTATAAGCTGTTAATACTGTATGAATAATAAAACAATAACAATATCACTTGATGCAATGGGCGGCGATTTTGGACCCGATAGCGTTATTCCTGCTGCATTTGAAATAATTGAAAGTTATCATTACGTTAATTTAATTGTGACCGGTGATGAAGATATTCTTAAAGCTAAATTAGCCGAGTATCAACCGCGTTCATCTGTGTCTTCATCTATAAAAGATAAATCCAGAATAACCATTCAGCATACTACCCAAGTTGTTGGCTCAAACGAAGCCCCATCAAGCGCTTTACGCGGTAAAAAAGATTCATCCATGCGTGTTGCAATCAACCTGGTTAAGGAAGGCATAGCCGATGCCAATGTCAGTGCCGGTAATACCGGTGCCTTAATGGCAACCGCACGTTTTGTTCTTAAAATGCTGCCGGGTATTGACCGGCCTGCAATTTGTTCGGCACTGCCAACTATAAAAGGACATACGCACGTTTTAGATCTGGGTGCCAATGTCGAAACATCACCTGAAGGCTTATATGAATTTGCCGTTATGGGTGCTGCTTTAGTCAGCGCGTTAGACGATAAAGAACATCCAACAGTTGGCCTGTTAAACATTGGTGAAGAAGACATTAAAGGTAATGAAGTAGTAAAAGAAGCGGCAAAAATAATAAGCCAGAGTGATTTAAATTACATTGGTTACGTCGAAGGTGACGGCATTTATATGGGCGATGCCGATGTTGTTGTTTGTGACGGTTTTGTTGGCAACGTGATGCTTAAAACTAGCGAAGGTGTCGCCAAGTTGTTTACGCATTTTTTAAGGCAATCATTTATGTGTAATATTTTTACCAAGTTACTGGGGTTGTTAGTCAAACCGGTTTTAAAGTCTTTACGCAAAAATATTGACCCACGCGAATATAATGGTGCAAGTTTTCTAGGCTTGCAGGGTATTGTTGTTAAGAGTCATGGTGGTGCCGATGCTTATTCATTTAGAAAGTCTATTGAAGTGGCTATACAAGAAGTAAAACAAAATGTTCCTACACGTATTACAGAAATACTTGAAGTGAAATTACTTGAAAGGCAAGTAAGCTAATGGCAAAAACCTATTCAAAAATTATTGGCACCGGCAGTTACTTGCCAGAAAATGTAGTCACCAATGCCGACCTCGAAAAACTTGTCGAAACATCCGACGAGTGGATTACAGAGCGTACCGGTATTAAAAAACGTCATATTGTTGTTGATGAAACAACTGCCGATTTAGCTGAACAGGCTGCACGCGCAGCAATGGATGCGGCTAAGGTTAGTAAAGACGATATCGATTTAATTATTGTAGCAACCACCACGCCAGACAGAATTTTTCCGAGTACGGCGTGTTTGTTACAGGATCGTTTAGACATTCATGGTTGCGGTGCGTTTGATGTGCAAGCCGTTTGCACCGGCTTTGTTTATGCCTTAAGTGTTGCCGACGCCTTTATAAAAACAGGTCAGGCAAAATGCGCATTGGTCATCGGTGCAGAAACCTTATCTAATATTGTCGACTGGACAGACCGAGGAACCTGTGTGTTATTTGGTGATGGTGCAGGTGCCGTTGTTTTAGGTGCATCGACTGAGCCAGGAATATTATCAACCCATATTCATGCCGATGGAAAATACAAAGAATTGTTAACCGTACCTGCGGGCATTTCAGAAAACCCTGATGTATTAAAATCAGGCAAAGCTTTTATGCAAATGAAAGGCAACGAGGTCTTTAAAGTTGCGGTGAATACTTTAGGGCGTATTGCCGATGAAACTTTAACCGCAAACAATATGAAAAAATCAGATATAGACTGGTTAGTGCCGCATCAGGCCAATATTCGTATTATTAAGGCTGCTGCAAAGAAACTGGATTTATCAATGGACCATGTTGTTGTCACCGTTCATGAACACGGAAATACCTCGGCAGCTTCTATTCCTTTAGCGCTTGATACGGCAGTACGTGATGGTCGAATTAAACCTGGTCAAACTTTATTATTAGAAGCCTTCGGCGGCGGTTTTACCTGGGGCTCGGCGTTACTGAAATTGTAATTTTAATAGCTGATAAATTGAGTAGTTGAAAACGAATTAATATTGTCCTGATATTTTATAAACAATAGTGTCGTCATACCCGCGCAAAGCCTGCCCTCAGCGAAGGCGGGAGGGTATCTAGAAGTTTCTCGCTGCTTATAAACAATGGTATTGGTACAGAATGACTGGATTCCCGCCTGCGCGGCAATGACGAAGTAGTCGGCAGTAATTGTACCTATGTACCACTAAAAAAATATGCATAAATAAAACGAAGGTTGTTATATGTCATTAGCATTTGTATTCCCCGGTCAGGGTTCTCAATCCCTTGGCATGTTAAAAGATCTTGCTGAAGCGGAATCGGCTGTAACCGATACGTTCAAACTTGCAAGCGCGGCATTGGGCTATGATTTATGGGATATTATTCAGAATGGTCCAGCAGAAAAACTGAACTCAACTGATATTACCCAGCCGGCATTATTAGCCGCAGGCGTGGCTTGCTGGAAAGTCTGGCAACAAAAAGAAGGCGCCGCACCGAGCATTCTGGCCGGACACAGTTTAGGGGAATACACCGCGCTGGTGTGCGCCGGTGTGCTGGATTTTGCCGATGCAATTAAACTGGTTGAAACACGCGGCCAATATATGCAACAAGCCGTACCGGAAGGCCAGGGTGGCATGGCGGCTATTCTAGGCCTGGATGACGCTAAAGTGGTCGAAGCCTGTTTGCAAGCTGCCGAGTCGGACGTGCTGCAAGCGGTGAATTTTAATTCCCCCGGTCAGGTGGTGGTAGCCGGCAGTAAAGCTGCCGTTGAACGCATTGTTGTGGTCGCCAAAGAAATGGGAGCCAAACGTGCATTGCCATTGCCTGTGAGCGTGCCATCGCATTGTGATTTGATGAAACCAGCCGCTGAAAAGCTGGCTGAAACTTTAAAGACGGTTAGTTTTAGTGACGCCGACATCCCTGTTATCAATAACGTTGATGTGGCAATTGAAACCGATGCCGATAAAATACGTTCGGCGCTGGTACGCCAGCTATACAATCCGGTGCGCTGGGTTGAAGTAATTCAGAAAATGGCGGCGAATGATGTCGATCAGCTGATTGAATGTGGCCCTGGGCGTGTTTTGGTGGGTTTAAACAAGCGTATCGATAAATCAATAACAGCGGCAGCGGTCTTTGACCCAGCCAGCTTTGAAAAAGCGTTGTAGCTTATTACATTACAGCCAACTGAATAATAAATAGTGAGGAAACATTATGGAACTCGAAAATGAGATTGTTTTAGTATCTGGTGCCAGCCGTGGAATTGGTCAGGCTATTGCGCTCGATCTAGGTTCGAAAGGTGCTTATGTATACGGTACAGCAACCTCAGAAAAAGGTGCACAAAGCATTTCTAACTATATGAAAGAAAATGCTATTCAGGGTGAAGGCCTGGTGATGAATGTAACCGATGAAGAGAGCATTTCAGCGGTTATCAAGACAATAGCGGATACGAAAGGCGGAGTCAGTATTTTAGTCAATAACGCCGGTATAACGCGCGATAACTTGCTTATGCGTATGAAGACGGACGAATGGGAAGATATTATGAATACTAACCTCAGTTCCATTTTTCGCCTGAGCAAGGCCGTTTTACGAGGCATGATGAAGGCTCGCAAGGGACGTATTATCAGCATTGCCTCGGTTGTGGGTGTGTCGGGCAATGCCGGGCAAACAAATTATTCTGCTGCAAAAGCCGGTGTGATTGGTTTTAGTAAGTCGCTGGCAAGAGAAGTGGGTTCACGCGGCATTACGGTGAATGTTGTTGCCCCCGGTTTTATCGATACGGATATGACCAAAGCCCTACCCGAGGAACAACGCACAGCGCTTTTAACCCAGGTACCGCTGGGGCGATTGGGTGATGCTCATGAAATAGCCAATGCGGTCACATTTTTGGCATCTAAATCGGCAAGTTACATTACCGGTGAGACAATTCACGTAAATGGCGGCATGTATATGTCATAATAACCAATTGAACCGGTTGGTTATTTTGCAAGTTGAAAATAAAATTAAGCAATTACACGTTGGCTATGGCAAAAAGCATCATATTTCAATACAATACCGCACCCAGCAGTTTTGCTGATAAATATAATGAGGAAAGAACGAGATGAGCAGTGTTGAAGAACGCGTAGAAAAGATTGTAATCGAACAACTTGGTGTTAAAGCCGAGGAAGTAACCAAAGAAGCTTCATTTGTTGACGATCTGGGCGCAGACTCACTCGATACCGTAGAGTTAGTTATGGCATTGGAAGAAGAGTTTGAAACGGAAATTCCAGACGAAGATGCTGAAAAGATTACGACTGTTCAGCAAGCTATCGATTACGTCACCAAAAATACATAAGCGTATTCTTAACGGACTACGTTATCTGGACGATTTAAAACAGATTAAAAAAATAAGCATTGTTCAGATAAGTAATATTAGCCGTACTGTTTAAGTACGGCTTTTTACTTTTTTTTGTTGCGAATTTACAATATGGCAAGCTGCTAAAATTGTATAATTTTAGAACTTGCTTAATAAAGAAGATATTTGAGGTGTGCAGTGAGTAAGCGTCGTGTTGTAATTACGGGTTTAGGTATGGTCTCGCCAGTTGGTTTAGATGTTAAATCATCGTGGCAAAATATTTTAGCCGGCAAAAGTGGCGTTAAGCGTATATCTCATTTTGATCCATCAGCATTTTCATCACAAATTGGCGGCAACATCAGCGCTGATTTTGACAGTTCAACCGTTATTAAACCCAAAGATGCAAAAAAAATGGATACCTTTATCCATTATGGCATTGTTGCGGCAGCCGAAGCGATTGCCGACGCCAGGCTTGAAGTCACGCCAGAAACTGCACCTCGAATGGGAGTGGCAATTGGTTCGGGTATTGGTGGCTTACCAGGTATTGAAAAAGGCCATAATAATTATTTACGTGGCGGGCCAAAGAAAATTTCTCCCTTCTTTGTGCCAAGCAATATCATCAATATGATTTCCGGCAATCTTTCCGTTATGTACGGTTTGCAAGGGCCAAATATTGCGGTGGTAACGGCTTGTGCAACCGGCACACACAGCATTGGTGATGCCGCGCGTTTGATTGAATACGGTGACGCCGATGTGATGGTTGCCGGTGGTGCCGAAATGGCAAGCAGTCCAACCTGCTTAGGCGGCTTTGCCGCTGCGCGTGCACTGTCTACCCGCAACGACGACCCGGAAACAGCCAGTCGCCCATGGGATAAAGACCGTGATGGTTTTGTCTTAAGCGATGGCGCGGGTGTGGTTGTTCTAGAAGAATACGAATTCGCAAAAAAACGTGGTGCGACCATTTATGCCGAAGTTTTAGGTTATGGTTTAAGCGGCGATGCATATCATATGACCTTGCCTTCCAAAGGAGGCGAGGGTGCAAGTCGTTGTATGAACCTGGCACTTAAAAATGCCGGCGTTAACCCGGAACAAATCGACTATATCAATGCGCATGGTACGTCTACACCGGCCGGTGATGTAGTCGAATGTCAGGCGGTTAAAGCAAGTTTTGGTGAGCATGCTTATAAGTTAGCGATGAGTTCAACCAAATCAATGACCGGGCATGGTTTAGGTGCAGCAGGTGGAATGGAAGCCATTTTTACCGCGCTTTGTATTCGGGACCAGGTTGCTTCACCTACTATTAATATTTTTAATCAAGATATCGAAGCAGGATGCGATTTAGATTTTGTTCCTAATACCGCACGTGATATGAAAGTGGATATTGCACTTTCAAATTCATTTGGTTTTGGCGGAACAAATGGCACGCTTGTTCTTGGTAAGCTTCGTTAATTTATGACGGCATGGATTTTTTAAACTCAACCGAGTTAGAAGATTTAGAAGTTTGGCCGCTTGATCATTTAATTGATTTTACTGCATTACATCGCGTAAACCCCGAACGCTACCCCTTTATTTTAGAAAGCTCGGCACAGGCAGAAAACATTCTGTCGAATACGGCTGATAATTTCCACGACAAGATACGACAGGACACAACATGTCAACATGCACGTTTTGATATTCTGTTTGCCTTCCCGCAAGAATCTTTAACGTTGAATTCTGATAATCAACTGAGCGGAGAATCTGTTGATAGTGAAAAAGATTTTTTATCGAATTTAGATGCCAACTGGCTAGAACAAAAAATACACTTAAATAAAACTAAAATAAAAACAACTACACCCTTTACCGGTGGCTGGTTTGTTTACTTAAGTTATGAGCTTGCCGCACAAATAGAACAACGACTAGAACTGCCACAACATAAAAAGTTATCCATTATCGCGAGATTAACGCGAATACCGGTGGCTATTGTTTACGACAAATTTTTAGGCACACAGTCAATAATAGCTGAGCCAAAGCATAAAGATAAGATAACTAAAGTCCTACAGGATTTTCAGTCTATTGACTTAAAAGAAATCCTATTTAGTATTTCAGATATAAAGTTAAAAGAAGATGCCGCTGAAAAATATATTCGTTCCGTCAACAAGGTAAAAAAATATATTAAAGATGGCGATGTTTTTCAGGTTAATTTATCACGACTCTGGCAAGATGCCAGTGTGAGTAATCTCGATGCAGTGTCACTATACCAGGCACTTAAAAAATCAAATCCTGCGCCGTTTTCAGCTTATGTTGATTATGCTGAACATAAAATTATTTCATCATCGCCCGAACGTTTAGTTAAAGTCAGTGAGGGTCGGGTTCAAACCCGGCCTATCGCCGGAACGCGCGCCAGAAAAAATGAAACAAATGCCGATATTGAAAATTTAAAAGAACTTATCTCGCATCCAAAAGAACGTGCTGAACACATTATGTTAATTGATCTAGAGCGAAATGATTTAGGTCGAATATGTGAGCCTGGAAGTATTCATGTTGATGAACTTATGGTGCTAGAATCTTTTCAGCATGTGCACCATATTGTTTCTAATGTGACGGGTGTGTTAAAAAATGACATCAGCCCCGCTGATGTTATCCGTGCAGTCTTTCCGGGTGGAACGATTACCGGCTGCCCTAAAGAGCGTTGCATGCAAATTATTGCCGAGTTAGAAGCGGTGCCTCGCGGTGCTTATACCGGTTCGCTTGGCTACATTAATCATGATGGTAGTATGGATTTAAATATTCTTATTCGTAGCTTTGAACTATCTGATAACGTACTGAGTTTACGGGCTGGAGCTGGCTTGGTCGCCGATTCGGTGGCACAAAAAGAGCTGGATGAAACACGGGCAAAAGCTAAAGGTTTGCTTGAGGCGTTAAAATAGTTATGGCCATTATTAAAAGCATTGTTAATGGTGAATTGGTTGCTTCTATATCGATTAATGATCGTGGTTTAAACTATGGTGACGGTCTCTTTGAAACAATCGCGCTGGTTAATCATACACCTGTTTTCTGGCAACAACATTATCAGCGATTGGTAAAGGGTGGCGAAGTTTTGGGTATAGGCATACCATCTGAAAATGAGCTAAGAGTTAACATACAGAAATTGTATGAGAATGAAAATATTTATGATAATTATGTTGTAAAAATCATTATCACTCGTGGAGAGGGTGAGCGAGGTTATCGTGTACAGGAAGATGTTAGCCCTAATGTGGTTTTACAATTGTCGACATATCCTGCGTATAAACTAGAATTCTGGAGCAGTGGGGTCAGTCTTAAATTGTGTGATACACAATTAGCAGAGCAGAAATTATTGGCTGGCATCAAACATTTAAACCGTCTTGAACAAGTACTTGCCCGGCGCGAATGGGGGAACGAATACCAGGAAGGCTTAATGTCTGATATTTCGGCTAATATCATTGAAGGTGTTATGTCGAATTTATTTATTGTTAACGAGGGTGTTGTTATTACACCGTTACTTAGCAAGGCAGGTGTAAGTGGGATTATGCGTGGCATTATCCTTGATATTTGCGAAGAGGAAGGTATACCTGTACGCCAGGACATAGTAACTTTAGAATCATTGGAAAAGGCACAAGAAATCTTTTTAACAAACAGTTTAATTGGTATTTGGCCGGTTAAAAATATTGAAGATAATGTTTACCCAATGGGTAATATTACCAAAAATATAATACAGTTATTAATAAAAAAACATTCGGTAGATTATGGCTCGCTTGGTTTATAAAATTATTGCACTTGTTATTTTATCCGGGTCGTTGTCACTTGGATATCTTTGGTGGGACTATCGGAATTATCTGAATACACCAATATTAGCTGCGGGTGAATCGGTATCTATTAGCGTAAAGTCAGGTAGTAATCTAACTAGAGTATTATATCAATTAGAAGAGCAGGGGCTGATATCGAAACCGCGCTATTTATTGTGGTATGGCCGTGTTTTTTTAAGTGCAAATAAATTACATGTTGGTGAATATCAGTTTGATAGTAATGATACACCTTTATTGCTTCTTGAAAAATTATTGAGTGGTAAGGTTAAGCTTTATTCATTAACGATTATTGAGGGCTGGAATTTCGCTCAAATGATACAGGCCGTTAATAATCATCAATCTTTGACTCATCAATTGAAAAATCTGCCCACTAATATTATTATGACAGAGTTGGGTTATAAAGGGATACATCCTGAAGGGCGGTTTATGCCGGATACCTATCGCTTCCCTGTTGGTACCAGTGATATAACAGTGCTAAAGCAAGCCTATGTCGCAATGCGAGACTATTTAGACGATAAATGGCCTGGACGTGATGTAGGTTTACCCTTAAAAAATCCAGATGATGCATTAACATTGGCATCGATTGTTGAAAAAGAAACAGCTAAAGTAACCGAACGCAAACAAATTGCCGGTGTATTTGTTCGACGTTTACTGGTGCGAATGCGATTGCAAACCGATCCGACGGTTATTTATGGAATGGGCAAGAAATACAAGGGAAATATAAAACGCCGTGATTTAAAAAAAGATACACCTTATAATACCTATCGGCGTTACGGTTTACCACCTACGCCAATCGCAATGCCATCGAGAGAGGCAATTGATGCGGTATTGCATCCTGATTCGGGAGATGCATTGTATTTTGTCGCCAAGGGCGATGGCAGTCATTATTTTTCGGCAACACTTAGAGAACATAATAATGCAGTGATTAAGTATCAATTAAAAGGTCGTAAACGTTCATTTTCATCTTATAAGAAAAAATAATTATGTCGGGTAAATTTATAACAGTTGAAGGGGGGGAAGGTGTTGGCAAGAGCAGTAATATTGCTTTTATCTTATCGTACTTAAAAGATAATAATATCAATGTTGTTTCAACGCGCGAGCCGGGAGGCACAGCGCTGGCTGAAAAAATTCGAGATTTATTGCTGGATAAAAATAATAAATCCATGCTATCCGATACTGAATTATTACTGATGTTTGCCGCGCGTGCACAGCATTTGGGTGAATTGATTAAACCAGCGCTTGAGCAGAATAAATGGGTTTTATGTGACCGTTTTACGGATGCAACCTATGCTTACCAGGGCGGCGGGCGAGGTATATCGACGTCACGTATTGCTGAGCTCGAAAGCTGGGTGCAGGGAAACTTGCGACCTGACTTAACCATTTTACTCGATTTGCCGGTTGAGATAGGGATGAAACGAGCAAGTGAACGTAGTGAACCGGATCGAATAGAGCAGGAGCAGAATAATTTCTTTGAATCTGTTCGACAGGCATATCTAGATATGTCGGCAGCTTCTCCTGAGCGCTATCGTATTATTGATGCATCGCAAACACTTGATAAGGTTCAAGCTGATATAGCAATGGTATTAACAGCGTTTGTAAAATAATGTCAAAATATAAAACAAAAAAAAATACCACATCGGAAAAGAAAGAATCAGAATTATTTTATTCTGACTTGTATCCATGGCAGCATGCTGACTGGAAAAAACTGCGTCAATACCAAATGAATAATTCAATGCCGCACGCTTTATTGTTAACAGGTAAAAAGGGCTTGTCTAAATCTCAGCTTGCGGTGCTTTGGGCAAAGACTTTATTGTGTGAAAGTGTATTGCCGGGATCATTATCGGATAGTGACTCAAAAGCATGTGGTCAATGTTCTGCTTGTGCGTTGTTTCAGGCGAGCACGCATCCCGATTATTTATATGTTGAGCCAGACGAACCGGGTAAAGCGATTAAGGTGGATCAAATACGAGCGATTGTGGCGTTTGTTTCACTAACACGTTCACGTGGAAAGAAGCGTGTCATTATTATTAGCCCGGCTGAGGCAATGAATGTAAATGCAGCAAATAGCTTATTAAAAACACTTGAAGAGCCACCCGAAAATACGATTGTTATTCTGGTTAGTTCTAATCTGAAGGCCTTACCTGCAACCATACGGAGTCGTTGTCAGTTTTTTGCCGTAACACCGCCCAAAGCGGGTGTTCTTACTGCCTGGCTTGTTCAAAATCAACCTAAACCCGCTGCTGAGCTCGAATTTGCATTGTCTATTTCTGAAAATACGCCTCTAAATGCTTTATTTTATCTAGACTCAGACGTATATGCGGTGAATAGTGAATTACTGAATGATTGGCATTTATTAGCTTCTGGTGAAGCGAAACCATCGAAAATAGCTGAAAAATGGTTAAAGCAAGCTAATAATATACCGATAAAATTGGTATATACTTGGATAGTCGACATGATTCGTTATCGTTCTGTGAGCCAATATTCAGTTTCGGAAACAGATGATAATTTGAGTGAAATATTTTATTATAAGCAGCATCAGCTGTTTGAGAAATTGGCGTTATCGATACCTCTCAAGCGATTATTTGGAATACATGATAAGGTTATTGATATAATAAAGCTTGGGCATACATCATTAAACGATCAATTACAGTTAGAAAGCCTTTTGATTCAATGGAGTTTGATAGCCAATACAGCTAAAAACTAGTCCTGGTAATAGTCAGTCCAGAAAATGTAGAATGTAAAGGGTTATATCAAAGGTAAATTATGGCAACGAAACCTGCAGCAGCTCGACAAGGTATTCTATCTTTAACTATTAAGGATAAAAGTGCACTTTATGCGGCTTATATGCCGTTTATAAAACACGGTGGTTTGTTTATTCCAACAAACAAAAAATATAAATTAGGTGATGAAGTCTTTATGCTACTGTCGCTGATGGATGATAAGGAAAAACTACCCGTTGCCGGGAAAATTATATGGCTTACCCCAAAAGGCGCTGCGGGTAATCGTGCGGCCGGTATTGGCGTACAATTTAGTGACCAGGATGGTGGTGGTGCACGAACTAAAATTGAAACATTTTTAGCCGGTGCCTTAAAATCTGATCGTCAAACGCATACCATGTAAGTTTTATTTTCTTTTTCCAATCTTTTTATTCCATTTTTAATTTATAAAGCAACCTCTTATGTCTGTACAACTTATCGATTCCCACTGTCACTTAGATAGACTCGACCTCAAACCATTCGACGGTAATATTGAAAACGCAATTAAAAAAGCGCATGAGCATGATGTGCAATATATGCTTAATGTTTGCATCGATTTAGAACATTTTCATGCGGTACTCGATATTGCAGAACAAAATAAGAATATTTATGCATCTGTCGGCGTACACCCAAATGAAACAGAGGGGCAGGACCCAACGGTTGATGAACTTGTTACCTTGGCCGATAACGACAAGGTTATAGCAATCGGTGAAACCGGGCTGGATTATTTTCGTTCAACTGGTGATGATCTTGAGTGGCAGCGTAGTCGATTTAAAAATCATATCGAGGCATCAAAACAAACAAACAAACCCCTTATTATTCACATGCGTGATGCGACAGATGATACGATTAAAATTATGCAAGACGAAAATGCACAAGCCGCCGGTGGTGTTATGCATTGCTTTGCTGAAGATTGGGAAACTGCTCAACAGGCACTCGATTTAGGTTTTTATATTTCTTTTTCAGGTATTGTTACCTTTAAAAATGCCCTGGCATTAAAAGAAGTGGCAAAAAAAGTGCCTATCGAAAAAATTCTGGTAGAAACAGATTCTCCATATCTTGCCCCCGTTCCTTTTCGTGGCAAGTCTAATCAACCAGCCTATGTTCAAAATGTTGCTCAGTGTATTGCAGAGTTACGTGATGAGAGTTATGAGTATATTGCGGAGAAAACCACAGAGAACTTTTTTAATTTATTCTCACTGAGAAATTGAATATATATTATTAAATCTCAGCTGCGCATAAGTAAAGTAGTACTTAAATTTTGCAGAAGCGAGGATAGGAAGCAAAAAAATCCCTATGTGCAGCGGGCTTCTTTATACTGACAGTGTGATTTGTCTGGGTTTCCTGTTTTCATCAAGTGAAACATAGGTAAATATTGCTGATGCCACTCTTGTGCATTCAGCGATTTGGCGTTTACGTTCGGCATAGGCAATAATTGAGATATCTAAAGAAGTATTTCCAACACGACTTACTTCCGTAAAAATACTCACAAGATCACCAACAAATACTGGTTTAATAAACTGAAAATTATTAACTGCAACAGTAACCACTCGTCCGCTTGTTACCTGATGGCCTAATACACTGCCGGCTATATCTATTTGTGACATTAGCCAGCCACCAAAAATATCTCCAGCCGAGTTAGTGTCGGCTGGCATGGCTAGTACACGTATTGAAGGTTGTTTGTCGGTTGGAATGCAATCAAAATCCTTGTCTTCTGGCATGTTAATGGCCCCTGTACATTTGTTCAATTTGTTGCTGATATTTATCGATAATAGTGTTTCGCTTTAATTTTAGTGTGGGCGTCGCCAGTCCATTATCAATTGTCCATGCTTCTATTGTACTGTGGGATTTATATATGCGTGCATAACCAGGAAAGTTATGCAGGCAGCCTTTGATTCTGTTTAAAATATATTCCCTAGCCTCGGTTGAATCGAGAGCGATATCTTTTTGTGTTGATATCTTACGCTTTTCTTTGTTCCATTCGATTTCATTTAATACCGTAATGGCAGTTAGATAAGGTTTTGCTTCGCCAAGCACAAGAGCCTGTTCAAACAAAGGATCGTTTGTAATTGCAATTTCAATATCGTTTGGAGGCACTTTTTCGCCAGTTGATAATACTAGTATATCTTTGATGCGGCCGGTAATATAGATATGGTCATTGACGATTTTTGCCTTGTCGCCCGTATGTAACCAGCCATCCTTGTCGATAACTTCGTCTGTTGCTTCTTTGTTATTAAGGTAACCCAGCATGACATTGGGACCTTTTACGAGTAGCTCATCATCATCTCCCAGGCTAACTTCAACATTAATAAACTTCTGTCCAACGCTGCTGGGTTCATTATCATGTAGTAAATTAGTACTGACAATGGGACTTGCTTCAGTCATGCCGTAGCCTTGTGAAATATTAAGTCCTAAGCCGATAAATGTACGTGCAATTTCAGGCGACAGAGCAGCTCCACCACTCACTGCAAGACGTAAGTTTCCACCCAGTTTGTTTAATATTTTTTCTGAAACCAACTTATACAAAAGAGGGCGAAGTAATAATTTTATGTGCCAGTTTATTCTATTTTGTGAATACAAAAACCAGTGCCACCCTACATCAACGGTAAGCTTAAATAATACTTGTGATATTTTTGGCTTATTTTGAAGCTGCAACTGGATCTTATTATAAACCCGTTCAAATATACGTGGTACGGTAACCAGTATCGTTGGCTTGATTTCAATGAGGTCTTCGGCTAGTTTTTCTATTGAGCGTGCATACGTGACCATGCCGCCTGATAGCATGGGTAAATAGTAGCCAGCGGTACGTTCAAACATATGAGAAAGTGGTAGAAATGAAAGATAAATATCACTTGGAAGAAATCTTTCACACTGGCTCGCACCATAAGCATTTTGTAAAATATTGCTATGTGATAACATAACCCCTTTCGGGCGGCCGGTTGTACCTGATGTATAAACAATTGTTGCGAGTTGGTTTGTTTGTATTTTTTCAATAATATATTCAGGTTTTGTATTCTTGTTTATCCATTCATCGAATATAACAATATTTTTGCTGCTGATTGAGTAGTCTTGCAAGCTAACTGTTAGTCGCAAGTTTTTAACGTCGTTTTTGATTGTTTCAAGTAAACCACATTGTTCTTTGCCTGCAACAAATATGGCACGAACATTTGCATCATTGAGAATATATTTTATATTATCCGCTCGGTCATTTGGATATAACGGCACAACGACTAAATTTAAACCTAATGCTGCTTGTTCAAACATCATCCATTCAGGACAGTTGTTAGCCATTATTGAGACGCATGCGCCTTTATCAAGATTAAGTTTTAAAAGCGCCTGCTGTATTAAAGCAACTTTAGTTTTTACCTGTGACCAGGTATAGCTTTGCCATTGTTTGAGTGAGTTATCAAAATATTGGTAGGCGACTTTATCTGGTGAGCGGTTAACTCGCTCATTGAATAGACCGGGTAAACTTTTTGCATCTTCGGGATATATCAGATCAGTTAAATTTGACATAGAAGTTCACAATTATTGTTATGTTTCGAACAAACTAGACCATCCTGAATCGGCCTTAAATCGACTGCCATAGCGGCTATCAAGACTTTCCAGTAATTTTATTAGTTGCTCTATACCTCGATTGTGAGCATAACACATTGGCCCCCCTTTGAAAGGGGCAAATCCAGTACCAAAAATAACGCCGGCATCGATCATGTCGGTTGATTCAACGACACCATCTCTTAAGCAGGCTACTGCTTCATTTACAAGGCGCAATATTAGCCTGTCTGGAAGGTCGGTGGGTAAGTTAAAATCTTTTGGTATTGCCGGTTTTACAGGTTTGCCTTTTTTAAAAGTATAAAATCCTTTTCCGGTTTTCTTGCCAAGCTGTTTCTTATTGACTAATTTTCTTAAGCGTTCAGGGACTCCTATTTCCATATTTTCTGACAGATTTTCTGCTACTTTTAAGCAAATATCGAGGCCAACTGTATCGGCAAGTTCAATCGGACCCATTGGCATGCCAAAATCAGTGGCTGCCTGGTCGATGGCCTTTAACGGTATGCCTTCTTCTGCCAGCACAACCGCTTCCATTAAATATGGCATAAGTATTCTGTTAACTAGAAAACCAGGGCTACTGCTAACAGGGAGCGGTAAACGTCGTATGGATTTTGTAATAGCAGCAGCTTGTTGCATGGTTGTTTTACTAGTTTGTTTGCCTCTTACTATTTCAACTAAGGGCATTTGCGCAACCGGGTTGAAGAAATGCAAACCGACAAGTCGTGTAGCGTCGTGCAGAGCTGGAGCGAGTTCTTCAAGGGGAATACTGGAAGTATTGGTGGCTATAATGCAGCTATCTTTTATTTGCGGTTCAATTTCCTTAAATAATTGTCGTTTAACTTCAGCATCTTCAAATATTGCTTCAATAACGACATCTGCCTGTTTAAGTCCAAATCCTTTAATATCGGGTACAAGTCGATCAAGGGCTTCAATGATAAGCAAACGTTTTTTAAGTTTTCGTTTATATAATTTGTAGGCACGTTTAATAACAGCGGCGAGTGTTTTCTGTTCTCTATCCTGTATGGTAACGTTGTAGCCTTGTAGGGCAAACCAGATGGCAATATCGCCACCCATTACACCACCACCAATAACATGAATATGCCTGGGTTTGTAATCTTTTAATTTAGAAAAACTTTTCATTTGCTCCTGCAATGAAAATACCCGGACGAGATTTTGTGCTGTTTTGGTTACCATTAATTGCGAAACGGAAATGGCTTCTTCTTCAAGAAAACGTTGATAGTCATCAGCATAACGTTCCCATAAATCAATCATGGCGTAAGGAGCCGGGTAGTGTGAGCGTTGCGCTTTTTTGGATACCTGTTTAACGAGTAGTTTTTTTACCCAGGGACGAACTAATTTATGATTGGCTAATTTTGCCCACCAGACTAATTTATGCTTTGGCGGTGATTTTTTTATAACACTTTTGGCTGCAGTAATAAGGTGTCTTGCTGGTACGGCGTAATGTATTAAGCCCAATTTTTTGGCGGCACGTGCTGATATTGCGCGGCCGGTTAAAATGATATTCATTGCGGCAATGGGGCCGGCTAGTTTAATACTACGCACTGCACCGCCGAAGCCGGGGTGAATGCCTAATTTAATTTCCGGCAGGCCGATTTTTGTTTTAGCATCATTATCAGCAATACGATAGCGGCAGGCTAAAGCAAGTTCGAAACCTCCACCTAAACAAAACCCATGAATAAGAGCAACGGTAGGACAGGGTAAGCGTTCAATCATGTTCATAACATGTTGGCCGCGTTTTATTAATGTTAAAGCAATATGTTCCGTTTCAAGCTGGCTAAATTCTTTTACATCAGCGCCAGCAATAAAACCATTTTTTTTGTCAGATAGAAAAACGACAGCACGGGGCGGTTTTTTATTAAGGCTGTTAAGTTCTTCTTCCAGCTCGTCCATTACAGCATGTGATAATACATTTGTACTTGAGTCGGCTTTATCAAGGTGTAGCCAGACGACCCCTTCACTATCTGTTATGACCTTCCAATGTTTATACGTAGACACAGTCATTCTCCTAAACTCGTTCAATCATCATGGCACCACCCTGGCCACCGCCAATGCAAAGACTTGCGATACCTCGTTTTGTTTGGGTGCGTTGAAGAATATTCATAAGATGTAAAACAATTCTTGCGCCACTGGCACCTACCGGATGCCCTATACTGACACCGCCGCCATCAATATTTAACTTATCCATACTGAGTTCACCTAAGGGGGTATCAAGTTTTAATTCGTTTTTGCAATATTCTTCATTCTGCCAGGCTTCTAGGCAAGAGAGTACCTGGCCCGCAAAGGCTTCGTTGATTTCAAAATAATCAATATCTTTTAAAGCATAGTTATTTCTTTGTAGGATGGGTGACACCGCATGTACCGGGCCTAAGCCCATTTGTGAAGGTTCAAGGCCGGCCCATTCACAGTCAAGAATTTGCGCTATGGGTGTTAAGTTATAATCTTTTAGAGCTTTTTCACTAGCGAGTAACATCACACTTGCACCGTCGGTAATTTGTGCACTATTACCGGCGGTTACGCTGCCAAAGGGGCGATCAAATACGGGGTTTAATTTAGCAAGACCTTGCATGTCTGAATCTCGACGGACGCCATCGTCATGGTCGTAAAAATTACCCTTAGTATCATAAATTGTTTCAATTTCAGTTAAATAATTATTATCATGTGCTGCGGCAAGCCGTTGATGGCTTTGAACCGAGTAGCTGTCCATCATATCTCGGCTGATGTTAAATCTATCGGCAATAATCTCAGCTGTTTGCCCCATCGATAAACCATTAACCGGATCGGATAAGCCTCGTAGTAAGCCGATGATGGGGGCAAAAAACATCGGTCTAAGCGTACCGATGGCCTTTAATTTTTGGCCGATGGTTTTAGCGCGCATCCAGTCGCCTAGCCAGTTAACCATATGGCCATTGAGCATGACGGGAGCGCGGCTCATTGATTCGGCACCTCCGGCTAGTACTAACTCAGAACGGCGAATGGCAATGGATTGAGCTGCATTATCCAGTGCTTGCATACCGGATGCGCAATTTCGTTGTACGGTATAGGCGGGAACATCGATACCACATTTAAGTCTAAGCCCAAGAATACGGGCAATATTCGCTTCGTCAGCACTTGGCATAACGCAGCCCATAATGACTTCATCAATGGCATCGGCTTCAAAATTTTGTCTTGCTAATAACGGCTTGGCGCAGCCAACCGCTAGGTCTGCTGCACTAAACGGGCCTTGTTTGCCACGTGCTTTAAGCTGCGGGGTACGTGCACCATCTACTATATAGATAGCGCGCCGACCATATCGATTTTTTGATGATCTGGATTGGGTTACAACAGCAGCCGATTTACTCTGGCTTGTCTTGATGCTGGTTGTTTTTTTAGTACTGACCTTTTTTCGAGTCGTCTTTTTTGAGCTTGTTTTTTTTGTCTCAGCCACTTTTGTTCTCCGTACGTTTAGGGCTACTTATAGTCTTTTGCGAAGTCATCGACCTGAATTATATCTGTTCTTGCTTTATCTGCATCACGTATTAAGATTGCATCTTCTTCACTAATTATATTTTTATCGAGCGCTTGTTTAATAAGATCTTCTAGCCCTTTATAACTTGGTTTACAATCTTTTAGGCCGCGATAAAGTTTTTTCTCGGCGTGGTCAGCAATAATAACCTTATCAAAACCATCTTCAAGTTTCCCCATCGTGTCTGTCGTATTGTCGGGTACGTAAAGACCTTTTGTTAATCTATCACGAGCCTCAGAGGGGGTTATTAATATGTTCGCAACTTGGTGTCCTAGCATATCACTTGGCGGTGAGAAGTGTCGGCCTAATGGAAATATTATAAATCTTGCAATCCAGGCGACTGGTCGATTGGGTAAATTCTGCAGTAAACCATGCAGTGAATTCTGTGCTTTATACAGGCAATATCGTGTTGCCCAATGCACTAACGGTAACTCTTCTTTTGGGCAACCATTGTCTTCAAAGTGTTTAAGTGTTGCTGATGCCAGATATAAATAACTTAATGTATCGCCTAAACGACCTGACAGTTTTTCTTTTCGCTTAAGGGCGCCACCGAGTGTCATTAATGCAATGTCGGTCATAAGTGCAAATGCTGCACTGATGCGTGTTAGATGCTGATGGTAGCGTCGTATTGGTTTTTTACCGAGTACCATAACAAACAGTGATGCTGTTAGGCCATGAAATAAGCTTCGTGCCACATTGGTAATAATAAATTTAACATGGCCAATAAAAGCGCGCTCAAAATTATCTAACGATTGCTCTGGATCATCATTGCCAATGGCTTCAAGTTCCTTGAAAACAAAGGGGTGAGAACGAATAGCACCCTGGCCAAAAATTATCATTGTGCGCGTTAGAATATTTGCGCCTTCAACCGTAATACTAATGGGGACGGCCTGATACACGCGACCCATGATGTTGCGTGGCCCTAAACAGATACCGGCACCACCTTGTATGTCCATTGAGTCATTGACTATTTTACGCATGCCTTCTGTTAAATGATATTTAACAATCGCCGATATAACAGAAGGTTTTTCGCCCCGGTCCAATGCACCTATGGTCATTATGCGCGCGGCATCCATCATATATGTGAGGCCACCAATACGTGCCAGCGCTTCTTCTACGCCTTCAAATTTACCAATTGGTAATTTAAATTGAGTGCGTATTCTTGAGTATGCACCAATACCTCGGGCGGCTAATTTACCGGCTCCCACACTGAGTGAGGGTAACGAGATTGCGCGTCCATCGGTTAAACACTCAACAAGCATTCTCCAACCCTGTCCAATACGAGCTTGCCCGCCAATAATCCAGTCCAGCGGCATAAAGACGTCGTCACCACTGTTCGGGCCGTTCATAAATACAAGATTAAGCGGCATATGGCGTCGACCAATATTTACCCCCGGCGTATCAGTGGGAATGAGTGCGAGGGTAATACCGAGATTTTCTTCCTCACCTAATAAATGTTCGGGGTCATAAAGTTTAAAAGCAAGGCCAAGTATTGTTGCTACTGGGCCAAGCGTGATATAGCGTTTATTCCAAGTTACACGCATACCCAGTACATCTTTTTCCCCATCGAAATCCTGTTTGCAGACAATAGCATAATCAGGGATTGCGCCTGCGTCGCTACCTGCATGCGGACTGGTTAAAGCGAAGCAGGGTATATCCAGACCTTTTGCTAATCTTGGCAGGTAGTGATTTTTCTGTTCTTCCGTTCCATATTCCTGAAGCAATTTCCCCGGTCCAAGTGAATTGGGAACCATAACCGTCACTGCAGCTGAAACACTACGGGTTGAAATTTTTAAGACAACCTCGGAATGGGCAAAGGCAGAAAATTCCAGTCCACCGTATTTTTTAGGAATAATCATGCTGAAGAAGCCGTTGTCTTTTAAGTATTGCCAAACATCGGTGGGTAAATCGTAGTCTTCGTTGGTTATTTTCCAGTCATCTAACATCGCGCAGACGGTATTGACCGGGCCATCAATAAAGGCCTGTTCTTCAGTGCTAAGATGTGGAGGAGCTAAATCACGCAAACGTCGCCATTTGGGTCGACCGCTGAATAGTTCTCCATCCCACCAAACATTGCCTGCTTCGAGGGCTTCTTTTTCAGTTTGAGACATACGTGGAGTCACGCTCTTGAATAACTTGAAGATAGGACCGGTAATCCAACGTTGACGCCAGGACTTAGTTGATGATGTTGACGAATCGTTCATAGGCATCCTTCCAGTTTATTATTTAAGTTAATGAGTGATGGATAGAGTCCACATACTACATATATATTAAAGAATAGCGGCAATTTTTGTACATGCTTTAGTTTCGAGATAAAAAACATTGTACTCTTTATAACTATTTGATTTTAAAGTAAATTATATGTTTTTCTTAAGAGCAGCATATCAAATTCTGAGAATAACTTTGTAAATATTAGTGCCGCATGCTCCTCTACCCAATTAAGACGAATTACCGAGATTTCAGAAATAAGCCTTATACAGATGTGACAAGCATTTTGTCATAATGACTCAATTTAATATTGATGTGTTAAATAATTTGAATATTCAGATAAATCTAAACGATAGTTAAGCTAACGGCAATAAAATATTCTTTATCATTCTGTGGGTAAAACAGGATCAAATAGATCACCGTACAAGCTATGTATTATGAGTTGTTGTGCCTTGCTCTTAAATTGTTTGGCTTCCTGCCAGGGTACGATATAAATAATTTTCGGCAGTTCAGTGTTACCTTTAATTGTTGTGGTATCCATTTTTATTTCAACTTCTGCAATACTCGGTGTTACAGCAAAAAAATACGTGACTATATATAGGGTATAAAGGATGATTCGTAAATAGCTTTTCATTTTGATTACCCTTGTTTGAGCGAGTTTTCTAATTGTTCAATCCAATTGCGTGTTTGCGTATCAGCCAATCCCTTTTTCTCTATAATAGAAAGATATTGTCGGTAATGTTTAACGGATGCCTTTATTTTATGGAAAAATACATCGTAGAGTAGAGCGATATTATAATGTGCAATCGCATAGTCTTTTTTATAATTTATCGCAAGCAAAAAATGTTTCTCGGCTAAAGTGAAATCACCTTGTTGTTGGTATACAGAAGCAAGACCATTGTGCGCATAGGCATTTGTTGGATTCTTTGCAAGGGCTGTTTTTAATGAAATTAATGCCTTTTTATAATCACCTTGCTTATAGTATATTATTCCGATATTTGCGTGCGGGCCCGCCAGTTCAGGATAATCTTTAGTTATTTTAAGGAGTAAAGGTTTCGCTATATTAATTTTCTTGTCTCGCATTGCATACAGCGCCATTTTATACCTTTCTAAAACATTATTAGTCAGCTCATGGGAGATTGCTTGAGAACCTGTTGCTTCAGTGACGTTATCACTATTATCCTGAACCATCGTTTGCGAACAACTAGTAATTAATAATAGCGCCACATAATTGAATAATTTAATGTAGTGCATTGGCATACTCATCTATTTTGAATTTGCGTTTATAACGTACAGGAAAAAGTTTTTTTAGCTTTAGATGACTTTTTTTAACCCAGTTGTTGTACATATTATATTTTGTATGCTGCATATTGATTTCATGAAATTCGATTGCCTTTTCTTCGAATGGAAAGGCTTTGTCTTCGAGTAGTATTTTATACTGCTCTTGCTCTTCATTAGATAAACCCGCCGGTAATTCGGAATTAAGTAAAGCCTTGCTAAAGTCATTGTAAATTGCAGCTATAGAATAGGTCGCCTGTGAGCTGGGTTCGGACAGTTTGTATACAGTTGCCTGGATATACAGTTTGATTGATGCCTGCATCGCATTTTTCTTTTTTCGAAGATTGTATTTTAATGGTCGAACAAGTTTTATATTCAGGTATCTATCTTGCTGTTCTTTTGCACTGCTTATTAATGTATTTGATACAATGTATTGTGTTCGCTTTGTTTTGTATCTTCGAGCGATTGCACTATCGGCCTGAATTATTTTGTTTCGCCAGTATCTCGATTTATTGTATTGTAACAATTTACCATGTAAATCAGTAAGTTTGTACATGGCTTCAAGGTATTGAACGTAGGGTTTTTTATATTTTTTTGTATAATGGGTGTATGAACGTATAGATGACTTAATGTTATTTTTTTCTTCATATAACTGTGCAGCTTGAAGTAAGGCTGCGCGTTTGACTTCATTGTTTTGATTGCTATTTGATAATCTTTCGAATTCTACAGCCGCTTTTAAGTTTTGATTTGAATTAAGGTAGGCAATCGATAGCTTTTTAGAAGTGTCATTGAAATATTTATGGTCTGGATATGATGCTTTAAATATTTTAATTAAAGAAATAGCTTGCAGCCATTGTTTTTGTTGCATATGCAGTGCGATTGCATCGTACAAACCTGCTGCTGCAATTTTAGACTGGGGAACAGTCGTCGATATTCTCCGAAAATGCCTGACTGCAGATGAAAAATCATTTATTGATTTTGAATGTTCTGCTTGTTTGTAAATAGCGAGTGCAATGTTTTCTTTAATTTTTTTACGGTTCTCAATGTTTGTAGACATTGAAAGCATTGTTGAATAAACGTCTTCGACTTGCTGGTATTCTTTAAGTTGGTAATGAGATTGCGCTGAAATAAGACTAGCCTGCATTAACGTATTTTTTGTGATTGACAAGGGCAATGATTTTGTTAATTGAATGGCTTGAGGGTATTTTTTATTTAAGTAAGCAAGTTCAGCCGCATGCAGTAGTATTTTGGCTGAGTTTTTATCATTTGGGTAAAGCTGTGTAAAGCGTGAAGCATATTTTATATGCTTATTAAGATTGTAAATTCTTTTTGTGGTATTTTTAGAATACCGTTTTATAAGTTTATCAGTCATAATAATAGTCGCGTAGGCGGAATATTTATCTAGTATTATCTTGTTGTCATATGCTGCCACTTCATAGTGTTTAAGCGCAGCATTTAATTTACCAGCAGAGGCAAGAAGTTCGGCATATAAATAATTGATGTTCTCTTTGTGCGTACTCGATTTATAATGTTTTAAAAATCGCACATACCATATTTGTGAATTAATAAAATTGCTGCTTGTTTTTGTCGTTAAGTAAAGTTTATGGAAATAAGAGGCCATTTTCAGGATATATTTCTTGAGTGATTTTTTTATGTAAACTGCAGCCTTTTTATCGGTGTTTTTTCTCTTCCAATAAGGCATTGCAGAATTGTATGTGGTATAAAATTTTGTCGTAGCAATCTTCAGCTTTTCTGAAAAGCCTCCTTTATCCCAGATCGCCACAATTTCAAGGTAAGCGTATGGGATTTTATTTGATCTTTTTTCCTGTTTTATATAATCCTCAAGAATTCCAACTGCGTCAGAGTAACGTTCTTGATTTTTATATGTATTGCTGACGCTCAGGTAAATTTTGAATTTTAGTTTAGTTAGGTTGTTTGATTTTATATATTCTCTTAATGGTTTAATACCTCCTGCATATGCAAAAGCAAGCCCTAGTGTACGATAGTATTCATCAAGCACTGATTTTTCGGACTTATCAAGAGATTCGTAGTCATTAAAATTATGAAATTTAATCGCACTTATTATGTCATCAACGGATTCAATATAATAACTTTGCTTGTAGCGAGACCATGCACGTTTAAATGTCGACTTTTCAAAATATATTTCATTCTTTTTTGAGCTGATAACCTCGGTATAGGCATCTTCAGCTGTAATATAGTCTTTTCTTGAAAATGCAGTTTCCGCTATCCTGAATTGAGCTTCTATGTAATAGGTTGATTTTGGGTGATTTTTCGTAATCAGCATCAGGCTTTGTATCGATTTTAAATGCAAACCTCTTTGGTCGTATGCTTTTGATAGTTGGTATAAAATTTTATCATTGGTTTTTTGGTTAGGGTAGTCTCTTAAAGATGTTGACAATAGTTTAATAGTTTTATCAAGTCTTGCGTTGTATTGTGTATCATCAAATAAACTATCATTATCATCCGATTTCTTTCTTTCAAGTAATTTATCGCTAAGATTAAACTCGATTTCAGCAAGCCGGCTTATGGCGGCCATTCGCGACTGGTTATTACTGTTAGCATGGTTTAAATATTTCATGTAGGCAGCTTTAATTTCCTCGGTTGTTTTTGGTTTAATGTAGACGGTAGTCGATTTTTGAGTTGAATTTATATTGTCAATATCCCGTAACGTGCCTTTTAGGTCGATTGATGAGCAGGAAGCAAGCAGGCAAATAGAAATAAATAGTATTGTGATGTTAGAGTGATTCATTAATTATTTTTTCGACTATTGTCATAAAGTCGTGCAATACCAAATTGGGATTGATTCTTGTAACTTTGTAAGTAAGCGACACGTTCTTCTATTTTCTTTGATATGATGTTTTTAAGTAATTGCTGGTGATTATGAATCAGCCTGTTTATTTTATTTTTTAGGGATGAATTTTTTGCTTTGCCTCTAAATGTTTGTAGAATTCTTAAATTAAGCATCAGGTTCTTTGATTTTGCATCCTGTAATGAAATGTGATTTAATTTTAGTAAGGAATCATTGTTAGTACCATTAATCAGATAATTAGGTTTTTTTATCTGAAGTAATAAAGCGTCTAATTCTTCTATGCGTTTACGATAATATGCTAAACCTATTTGATAACTGGCAGCAGCGGTTTTGTGTTGGTCAACTCTTTCATATATATAGGGAAGTAATAAATAGGTTTCTTCAACCGTTAAACTGTGACTACTTTTCTTTTGCAGTATATTTAATATGTTAAGTGCCCCGGTGTTATCACCCTGATTTGCAGCAGAAAGAGCTATACCGAGCATGGCTCGGCTTGCATATGGGCTATTTATATCAATATTACGAAAAGCCTCGCGTGATTCTCTAAAATATTCCTGCTGTAAAAAAGAGTAACCCGCTACAAGTAATAATCTATTGTTGATTGTCTTTATTTTTTCTGCTTTTGGCAGCTTCATTGCAAGCAATTTATTAATCGTTAACTGTGCATCTGACCACCAACCTTGCCGAATATAGGCAACCGCTTTGTTGAGTTGAGCATAATGATAATATTTTGAAGTGGCTGGTACGGATTCATAATAGTGCAAAGATTTACGGTGTTTCCTTTTTTTTTGGAGAATTATTCCTTTCATAATAAGGGCGTAATGACCATTATCGATACTCAGATCAGAAGTAATATCGGTCAGTAATTCGTTTGATTTTGCATAGTTGCCTTTTTTTAAATGATATTTAGCAAAGGAAAACTTTATATTTGACGCAAGTGATTTATCTGAATTTTTAATGATATATTGCAGAAGATTAGACGCAGTCGAAAAATCATTATTTGATAATAGAATATTTATAAATAGTAATAATGCTCGGTGATCAAGATTGTTTTTAATTAACTTCAGATTTGCAGTGATTAAGTGTACTGAAGTGAAGTTGTCATTAATGGCTTGCAATTCACTTATTCTATTTTCTAGGGCATCTAACGTATATTTTTTGCTTCTATCACGTACACCCAATACTTTGTGAATTTCGGAAGACACTAGAATGAATTCTCTATCAGCTTTTCCAATATGTACATTATAATTTATAATAGTATCAGTATCGTTCTGACTATAGCTTTGAACAGGATTGATTATAGCGGCAACAAAAAAAATCGACACGAAAAACTTCATTGAGTGACAATGCATGTATAGGCTTCTTATGAATTATTCAGGGCATTCAACGTTAACGGCAACTTATAATTAGTTTATCTGATATTCAAAGACACCTTTTGTGCTTACATCAATATGTATATTATTAATTGATATATCATTGGCCTGTTTAGATAAACATTCAGACGCCATTTCAGGCAATAATGTTTTTGTTAATATATTTTCAATATTGCGTGCGCCGGTATCAACTTCCTGGCTTCTTGCAACAATATGTACGGCCACATCATCATGGTAGCTAAATTTCGCATTATAATTATCCTTGACACGTTTTTTTATTTTATTCATATTAATCACGCAGATTTTCATTAGGTCGTCATCGCTTAGAGGGTAGTATGGGATAACTGTAGTTCGGCCAAGAAATGCGGGCTTAAAATAGTTTAATAATTGGGGTCTGAAATTATCGAGTAATACATCGGGTTTGGGTAATTCTTCTGATGCTGCGCATATCGCACGAATATGTTCTTCACCTGCATTGGAAGTCATAATGATGACAGTGTTTCTAAAATCTATATCGCGTCCTTCACCATCCTTAATAGTACCTTTATCAAAAAGATTGTAAAAAATATCCTGAACACCAGGGTGCGCTTTTTCCATTTCGTCGAGTAGAATAACAGTGTGAGGTTTACGCCGTACGGCTTCTGTTAACACGCCTCCTTCACCATAACCGACATAGCCTGGAGGTGAGCCTAACAGCATAGAAATTTTATGCTCCTCTTTAAATTCAGACATATTAATCGTTGTTATATTTTGTTCACCACCATACAAAATATCGGCAAGTGCGAGTGCTGTTTCTGTTTTACCAATACCACTTGAGCCGACCATAAAAAATACACCGACCGGTTTTTTAGGGTCGGTTAAACCCGCACGAGATGTTCTTATATTTCTTGCAATGGCATCCAGAGCATGTTGTTGACCAATAATTCTTTTTCCGAGAATATCTTTTAGATTCATTATGGTGTTCATTTCGTCGGCGACCATTTTACCGATAGGGATCCCGGTCCAGTTAGCCACAACTTCTGCAATTGCCTGTGAGTCGACATTAATTTTAATCATTGGGGTTTCAGCTTGTGCAAGGGTTAATTCATCGATTAATGCAAGTATTTTAGCTTGTATTTCTTTTTGTTCCTTGGGGTTAATAGAAATATTCTTAGTCATACTGTTGTTTGCTGTAAGGTTGTTATCATTTACGTTTGTTATGGATTGTGTCTCAGCTATTGATGATCCATTCTCTTTTTTAACAAAAGCACGTGTTTCTATTTTATTCTGTAATTGTTGAACCTTACTAACGATGTCTTTTTCTATTTGCCATTGTTCTTGCTGTATTTCAATCTTCTCATTTAAGGTGATTAGTTCATTCTTTAATGTTTGAATTGCCTCGTTACAGTTCCCTAAAACCGCATCTTCACGTTCAAGCAGTACAATGTTTGTTTTTGTTTGTGTTATCAGTCGTGATGTATCTTCTATGGATACCGGGGTAGAATTTTGTGTAAGTGATACTCTTGCACAAGCGGTATCGAGCAGGCTCACTGATTTATCAGGTAACTGCCGTGCGGGAATGTAACGGCTGGAAAGTTTTACCGAGGCTATAATGGCCTCATCTAAAATACGTACAGTGTGGTGTTTTTGTAGCATCACAGAGATAGCGCGCATCATATTGATGGCTTTTTCTTCATCTGGTTCCTCTATTTTTACAACTTGAAAGCGGCGTGTTAATGCGGCATCGCGTTCAAAGTATTTTTTATATTCTGCCCATGTGGTAGCCGCAATGGTACGTAATTCACCTCGTGCAAGTGCTGGTTTAAGTAAATTTGCAGCATCCCCCTGACCTTCTTTTCCTCCTGCGCCAATCATTGTGTGTGCTTCATCAATAAATAGAACGATAGGTTCGGGGGATGCTTTAACTTCACTGATAACTGATTTTAGTCTATTTTCAAATTCACCTTTTACACTGGCACCTGCTTGCAGCAAACCTAAGTCTAAACTTAAAATGGAAACATTTTTTAGTGTGTCAGGCACATCACCCGAGGCAATACGCAATGCAAAACCTTCAACAACGGCTGTTTTACCGACACCAGCTTCACCCGTTAGAATAGGATTATTTTGTCTGCGGCGAATAAGTATATCGATTATTTGTCGTATCTCCCCATCTCGGCCGAGTACGGTATCTATTTCCCCCTCTCTTGCCGCTTGTGTTAAATCTATTGTAAACTTTTTCAGAGAGGGAGAGTGACTAGACGATTCATTCGCTGTATTTGAATTAACAGAAGTGTCACCCTGAACGGTTCGCCGCGATTCAGTGGTCGATCCAACGATGTTTCCAATTGTTGTACGCAAGGCATCGTTTGTGATTTTTTTTAATTCCCCTGAATATAAATTCGACGATTGGTTTATATTATCGTCGAGTAGCATCGCGCCGAGAATATGTGCTGAGGTAGCGGTTGTGTGCTGATAATCAATGGATGCTAACATCCAGGCCGATTTAGATAAATTTACAATTGTAGGTGAAAGTGCTGGCGCACGTGTATTGCCTGATTTCAGATAATCAAGTTCCTTGTTAAGTTCCTGCGCAAATTTACCGGTATCAATGTCAAATTTATCGAGAATGGCAAGCAGATCGCTATCTTGAATTTCGAGCAATTTTATTAACCAATGTTCTATTTCGACATTGTAATGCTGGCGAGAAAGACAAAATCCGGCCGCTCCTTCAAGTGCTTTTTGACAGGGGTTATTTAGTTTTCTGACAAGTGATTTCAAATCAATGCTGATCATTTTAATTCCTTTTATATCGTGTATTACTGTATTCGGGCAGCTGCTACAGTAATATCGATTGTTTCGTGTGGGTTATCATTATTTTTGGACTTAGGTAAACAGGCATTCCAGCCAAGTATAGGTGGCGATTTTTTATTTAAGGTAAGCTTCTCAGGAATGCTTTCACGTTTAACTTGTATAATAAAGTCGTAATTACATTCTATTCCGACATAAAGCCGTACTATTTCATTTAGTGCTTTAAGGGTTTTTGTACCGGGTGAATAATGTTTTATCGTATCGTTATCCAGTGGGCCGAGCACAATGTGTATTTTCCCCTGCGCGTACCAGGCTTTTTTTCCGAGGATCGCAGATCGACTCAGACTCGCATTTTGACCGGTAGGTAATGTTCTTGAGGTTATTCGGGTGCGGACATCATCAATTAAATCCTGCCACTGTCCAATAAATTCCTCAATTTGTACGGGGATTGAAAAATGACGCTGCAAAATTTGTTTTAAGCCTGATGCAGTTTTTACTTGTTGCGAAAAGAGCCCACTGTAATAAATTAAGGATTCATCATCGGTGTAAAGTCTGTTTCTAAGATGTTTTGTTCCCAGGCCCATAATAGATAGGAGCGCATTGGTGTATAAATCATTTTCTGGTTTTTCTGTATTTATTCGTTTACGTTCGTATTCAATCGGCAAGTGATATTTAACGCAAGCCTGGAAATACAGTGATACGGTTCGGTGATTAAATAAGTCGAAAAAATCACGTAACGATGTATCTTTTAGTTTTAAACGTTGCAAAATAAGTTCGGTATAATGATAGGGCATAACACCGGCTGCTCCGGTTAACCCCATCATATTAACTGGAATATTCCATTGACTGTTGCCCGTATTTTTGTATATTGAACTTAAATCGGCTGAAAAGAATTCAAGCTTCTGGTTGCTATGAAATCGAATGATTTCGGTCTCAGGTGGTGAAAATTTTGCAACAACATTATAAGGCTGTTGTAGTGAAGACTGCGATTTAAACGCACAACTACGTTCTAGCAGACGAACAGTCTGAACAAAACTATAATTTTGCGTCTTCTGTATAAGGTTTTGTGTTACAGAAGGACTTTTTTGCCGGATCGTGGTGGACATTTTTTAAGATAGCCTTCTTTATTTTTAAGTTTAACAAGCACGCGTGTAAATGAATTAATTGAACAATAAGCGCTAAAAAAATGTTCTAAAACGCTTGCGAATAAGTAACTGCTACTACCCGATAGCTGGGTATCTTCTAATGTTATTTCGATTTCAATGCCGCGGCAGAGTGTAGCTCTGCCATCAATATTCAACGGGGCACTGATCGCATGTGCATTGACGCTGCTAATAGACGCAACCACGGCTCGGCTAGCCGCCGATTCTGTAAAATTGTATAAGCGTAAAATTTCTTTAACTGAATCAGTTGCCTTGTCTCGACCGGTTATCGATAAATGATTCAGGTTTAAGTGCGATAATAGTCGCCAACGTGCCTGATCGCGCAGAGGTGGTTGTATTGTCGGCGTTGGTCGGCTGATGCAACGTATATTATTGCACGGTGGCGAACTATCGACAGCCTGAAGTTTAGGTTGTTCATTATTAAAGGGGAGTTTGGCGGCCTGGTTTCTATTGCTACAGGTTGTCTCTATTAGTAATACTCTATCGTCGCTGTTGTTGGGGTTAAAGTTTAGGTCAATTGGGCTTATAAACATATCGGTTGCTTCATCTCTTTCATAGTCATTCATTTTTGCACTACGCCTTGTGCCAAGCCAGAACGAATGTGACTTTGAGTCTTGATGTTTATGTGTTAAACCGTATATGGGATGGAAAGCATGTTGTTCGCCTGCCGAATTGGTTGCCGTTACATTGTCAATTGAATAAACTTCAAAACCGGCTGGACGGCGAATATCAGGAATAATTTGATATTCCTGCTGCGTATGGTCGAGTTTGATGGGGTCGGCTTTTTGCTTAAATAAGTTAACGGCCGGTGTACAGCCGGTTAAGAATGTTTGTTTGTTAATATTATGTTCTAATTCAATGTCGGACGAACTAAGATAAATATAAAATATTAATTCGTTACTATTTTTGTCGCCAAGTTTGTCTGTAAGATTAGTAAAATCTACAAACATAAATTTTTCCGGAAAAACAAAATATTCAGTTAATAATCGGTAACCGGTAAACGAAGCATCAGGGTAAGGTAAAATACCATCTTCCTCGTTAAAGCCGACGGCTT
>VAPM010059986.1_pt1 | contig 33253 bp, 33 predicted proteins | sample 3395091 | NCBI WGS metagenome assembly VAPM01 (sample SAMN08290445, study PRJNA428436) | hydrothermal vent metagenome | isolation source: Deep-sea hydrothermal vent chimney 3 | place: Pacific Ocean: Juan De Fuca Ridge
AAGATCATAAGAGGGGAACGGGTATGTTTATTTTGGGGGAGTCTGGTTGGGAAAGATCATAAGAGGGGAACGGGTATGTTTATTTTGGGGGAGTCTGGTTGAAAAAGATCATAAGTGCCCGTAAAGGAAAGAAACGGGCACTAACCCCCCCCCCGCGGAGCGGGGGTAATAGAACAATGAAGAGAAATTATTTAATTTTTTTGAGGTACTTACGAATGATCTTACTGCTTAAAGGAATATAACCATCCTTGATAACCACTTTTTGACCTGTTTTAGATAAAACCATTTTAATAAATTCACGTTCCAGTGGAGCAAGTGATTTATTAGGTGCTTTGTTTACGTAGATGTAAAGGAAACGGCTAAGTGGGTATTTTCCACTGGCTGCATTATCCGTTGAAGCGGCAATAAAAGGTTTACCTGGTTTTTTAGTTAATGGTACGGCACGTACGCCTGATGTTTTATAGCCAATACCTGAATAACCGATACCGTTCAAAGAAGTTGATACAGATTGAACAACCGATGCAGAACCGGGTTGCTCATTGACCGTTGATTTATAATCGCCTTTACACAATGCTTTCTTTTTGAAGTAACCGTAGGTACCTGATACCGAGTTACGACCAAATATTTGCAAGCTACGGCCTTTCCATGAACCGCTTAAGCCAACATCTCCCCAAGCCGTTACTTCTTTACTAAAGCCGCATTTACGTGTCGATGAAAAAATAGCATCTACTTGTGGGATGCTTAAACCTTTAATAGGGTTATCTTTGTGTACATATACTGCTAATGCGTCGATTGCAACAGGAATAGCCGTTGGTTTGTAACCGTATTTCTTTTCAAAAGCCTGTAACTCTTTGTCTTTCATCTTGCGGCTCATTGGGCCGAAGTTTGATGTGCCTTCGGTTAAAGCGGGTGGCGCAGTTGATGAACCAGCTGCTTGAATTTGAACATTGACATTTGGGTAAGCGCGTTTGAATTCTTCAGCCCAAAGCGTCATTAAATTTGCAAGTGTATCGGAACCAACACTTGAAATATTGCCTGATATACCACTTGCTTTGTTATAAGCTGGAATATTACTGTCTATTTTTGCTGCTGCCATTGCTGATGGTGCAAATGCAAGTTGGCTGGTAAGTAAACCAACGCTCGCAATAGTTAAAAGGTTTTTCATTTGGTAACTCCTGAAAGTCGTTAATGTTATATTTTAAAGATATATTTATTACACAAAAGGATTATGTTCTAACTTTATGAATAGTTCATGACAGTTATATGACACTTTTATGAATCAGTTTTTTTTCCTGTAATACGTGTTGCAGGAAAAATACAGGTAAAGGTACTGCCCTCATGGACCTTGCTTGTTATTTCTAACCGGCCATCATGACGCTCCAGAATATGTTTGACGATGGCAAGCCCGAGACCCGTTCCCCCAGATTCACGCGAGCGATCAACGTTTACCCGATAAAATCGTTCGGTAAGATGCGGGATATGTTGATTGGGTATTCCTGGGCCGGTATCTTGTACGCTAAAAAAAGCCTGCTCATTTTTAACTTTCCATAAAATATGAATATTGCCTTTTTCGGGGGTATATCTCACGGCATTATTAATAAGGTTAGAGAATAAGCTATAAAGTTCTTCATAATTACCCGTTATATTCGTATTGCTTTTTAATTCAAGCTTAATAACATGCTGTTTTTCGCCACTAAGTAGTTCTGCTGATTCTTTGATTGCAGTCAATAAGGCAGCGATATCGATAATATTATCGTGCTGGTCTGTTGGACGTGTTTCAAGTTTGGATAGAGACAGTAAATCACTGACCAGTCGCTCCATCCGCTTAGATTGACCATACATTGTATTGATGATTTTTTTTAATTTTTCAGGGTCGGTAGGTGTACTGCCTTGTAAATTTTCCAGATAACCGGAAATGACTGTAATAGGTGAACGCAATTCATGTGAGGCATTAGCAATAAAGTCGCTCCGCATTGCTTCAAGACGACTGACATGGCTTATATCACGACAAATTATCAGCGTTTGTTTTTTTACGTAGGGGATAATCTGTACCGCCAGTTGCTTGCCTGGATATTCTGGCGAAGCAATATTTAATGCCAGGCTAAAATCTTTTTTATTCAGGTAACGCATAAAAGCAGGATCACGGAATAAATTGCTGATGGGTTGGTTAGCATCTTCCGGATAGCGTATGCCGACAAGCGATTCAGCGGCATTATTAGACCAGTCTATTTGCCGGTGTTTATTTAATATAATCATCGCATCAGGTAAGGCTGAGGTTGCTTCCTGAAAGCGACTAATTGTTTCATTGAGTAGATGTTTGTTTTTGTTGCTGGTTTTTTCAAGTAAAAAAAGTTGATTAAATATTTCTCGCCAATAACCACGGCTATCAGGTGGTTCGGTGCTATCACGTTGTAATAACCAGCGATGCAGCTTTGAAATATTGTTAAAGGTAAAAATGATATAGGAAAATAAAACGATGCTGACAAATAAGACCTGTAGATTGAACAGGTAGCCTACAGCAGAGGCAAGTACGATAGATAAAAATAAAAACCAGAGTTCACGTTGTAATTGGGGATGCATTATTGTGCAGATAACCGGTAACCTGAACCGCGTACGGTCTGGATTAAATTATGATTGTTGGTCGGTTCGAGCGCTTTTCGTAGACGACGAATATGTACGTCCACGGTGCGTTCTTCAACATAAACACTATCACCCCAAACACCATTAAGCAATTGCTCGCGACTGTAAACCCGCTCCGGTGAACGCATAAAAAAGGCGAGTAAATTGTATTCTGTTGGGCCAAGTGGAATAGACTGGCCATGGCTGGATACCCGGTGTGAAGTATCATCAAGCACTAGCTCAGAAATACTGAGGACGTCGGTTGATACAACGGTGGATGATCTGCGTAGTAGAGCACGAATGCGTGCAAGCAATTCTTTGGTTGAGAAAGGCTTTCTCAAATAGTCGTCAGCGCCACTTTCTAAACCTTCGAGCATATTATCTTCTTCGGTTTTGGCGGTGAGCATAATCACGGGTACGTTGGCGGTTTTCTGGTTTCTACGTAAACTTTTAATATAGTTTATTCCGCTTATACCGGGCATCATCCAGTCGAGTAGAATTAAATCCGGCAGGTGTTGTTTCACAAGAGCTTCTGCCTTATGAGCGTCACTTGCTTCTACACAGTGGTATTTTTCTTCTAGCGACATAGCGATCATTTCGCGAATCGCATATTCATCATCAACAATAAGAATGGTTGGTTTTTTAACGTCTGTATTATTCATGCGGCTATTTAAACAGAGGACTATGACAGTTTTATTACAGCTAAAAGAGTCAGCATAGGTAAATTTTTATTATTAGTATATTCAAAATTAAAAATAGTATTATGTTCCATCATTGATTTTGTCAGATTTTAAATGATAGCGTCAAAATAACGATAAAAATCCCTAATTAAATCAATCACCTGGTATATCATGATGTTCTAATGCCATAATATTGACTCACGCTATGAAATAATGGAACTAAGCTGCTGATCTTCGGTCTTATTTTGTACACATATTAAGCAATTCTTGTTGGCACAGGAACTGCATTAGAGATTGTGTATTATGAAATTCTCCTTAGGTTAGATAAACTTAGGGGCACTTTTCCTCAAAGTGCCCCGTTTTTTTGCCTAAAATTTAACTGCCAGCCTAAATTAAGCTCAATCGTGCCATGCGCTAAAGCGGTGACCTTTGTTTTGAAAACTTTATCACACTGTTATTTTGTTATAGCTTGATTTGTTACACTTTGATTTTGCTACACTGGGCAACATGACAGTTATAGAATCAAAAAAAATCTTCTCTGGACGTATTATTACCTTAAAGCAGGAAAAGGTTCGTTTGCCAAATAATACGGTTGATGAACTCGAGATTGTTCACCATCCGGGGGGAGCGGCAATTGTTGCGGTGAATGAAAACACCGAGGTTTGCCTATTGCGTCAATACCGTCATGCAATGAAGGACTGGGTCTGGGAAATTCCGGCTGGTATTTTAGAGTCAAATGATCTCAATCCTTTGCACCGCGCTAAAGCAGAACTCCGGGAAGAATCTGGTTGTATGGCCAAACACTGGCAAGCACTGGGGCTGATACAAAGTTCCCCTGGCGTGTTTACTGAAAAGGTTTATCTGTTTTTAGCCACAGAGTTGGCGTTGGGCAAACAACAGCTCGAGCACGGTGAAGTGCTTGAGGTGCACTGGTTGCCTTTGCAGGATGCTATTGAGCAGGTTCATGATGGTATTATCAATGATGCTAAAACCTGTATTGGTTTGTTTCGAGCAGCAAAAATTTTAAATACTAGTTCGGCATGAGGCAGAAAGATAATGCTGGTAAAACGAAGCCGCTTATTGGGATAAGCGAGTGCTTAACCAATAGCATTGTTCGCTATGATGCTAAATCACAATTCAACAAGACATTACTCTCTGATTTATCTGAGTATTTTGAGCTGTTACCAGTTTGCCCCGAAGTAGAATGTGGTCTAGGTGTACCACGGCCACCGGTAGAACTGGTTGAGATGGATGAGGCTGTTAATGTGATTGGTCGCGATAACAAAAGCCTGAATGTGACAGAGCCGTTGATAAGTTATTGCCGGCATAAAGTATTATCGTTAAAGAATTTATCGGGCTATGTTTTTAAAGCGCGTTCGCCTAGCTGCGGTGTGCTGACTACCCCCGTGCATAACTTAAAGGGAAATATTAAACGTTACACGAATGGCGTATTTGTTGAGGCATTATTAAAACAATACCCATTGTTACCGATTGCTGACGATAGCATGATAGATAAGCAAGAAGCCTTTGATGTTTTTGTAGAAAATATTTTAAGTTATAACACTTTTGTGCCGTTAACTTGAATCTACTGTTGTTGAAATAAGAAGCAGTGTTTACGTTTATGATAATGCTATCGCCTGCGGATATACTCGTTTCAAAGGTTAACGGGGCAGCAGTGGAGTCAGGATAATAGTTAAAAAATATTTTTGGCTTAGGTATTATTCAGAAACAACAAAACAAATTTTTGCGCCACCAAGATCACTTGAGGATATATTTAATTCGGAATGATACATCGCAAGTATATCTTGCACGATAGCTAGCCCGATGCCATGCCCCGGGGTAGAGCTGTCGGCTCTAAAACCACGTTCGAGAATTTTTTTACGGCTTTGTTCAGCGATACCGGGGCCATCATCTTCAATGCATATCGAACATTTATTGTTTGCTTCAGACAAGGTGAGTGTGACTTGCCCCTTTGACCATTTAAAAGCGTTTTCCAGTAAGTTACCAAAAAGTTCGAGTGCATCATCTTCACCAATTGATATGGCTTGTGTGATTGTTAGATTATGTTTTACCGAAATATGTTTATCGATATAAACTTTGTTGAGTGTTGAAAGAATACGTTCGATAGTTTTATTGAGTGTTACCGAGCTTTTAGACAATGACTTACCTGTGCTTGTCGCACGCTGTAATTGGTATTGAATTGTATTATCTATTTTAGAAATATGTTCATCGAGTGTTTGGGTTAATTCGTTTGAATCAAGTTTTTGTATAACGCTACGAATAACGGCTAGTGGTGTTTTTAAACTATGCGCAAGGTCACCTAGGGCATTTTTATATCTGTTTTGACGTGTCTGTGCATGTTCAATAAGTTGGTTAATACTTTTACTTAATACCTGTATTTCTGGTGGATAGCGACCTTGAATGGTTTCCTGTTTCCCCGATTCAATCGCATTTACTTCATTAAGTACATCTTTTAGAGGCAGGAAGCCCCAATACAATAGTAGGCTTAATGCAATGAGTAACAATATAGCCATGCCTGCAAGCCAACTCCATAAGGTAGTACGATACTCGAATATTTGGTGATTAAAATTTGTCAGGTCACTTTGAACATTAAAGGTAATATGAATATTACTGTTACCGGCTAACCAGTTTACCCCATAACTTAAATTATAAAATTCTGTGTCGTCTATTTTGCTCGGCTTGATTTGTTGTTTGCCTTTATTCAGGCTAATGGGTTCAGGACTTGTAATACCAATAGTTGATAGAGAGCTCCAGAGTACTTTATTATTTGTATCGGTAATATAAGCATATAACCCAGATGCAGGCAGGCTGAATTTCGACTCGAGCAATGATGCAGCCATACTGATTTTTCTGTCACTGCCTATTTCTGTTGCGGCCATTAGCAGATACAGTTGGGTTGTTAATTGTTCCTGCATGGATGTTTTGTTAGCTTTGTAAAAAGCTTTATCGAGTGTGTAACCCGTTCCGATAATAAAGAACACCAAAATTAAAAGACTGCTAATGATTAAGCGTAATTTTATCGACATGTTTAGTTTGGGCTTGGAATTATTCTTCTAATTTATCAAGTGTAAACCGATAGCCACGACCACGTAGTGTTTCGATTAGTTTTAGATTGTTTTGAGGGTCGAGTTTTTTTCGCAGCCGACCAATCATTACCTCAATAACATTACTATCGGTATCTTCATCATGTGGGTAAAGGTATTCATTGAGAGTGCGTTTTGAAACAACGGCTCCCGCGTGTCGAATGAGGTATTCAATGGTTCGGTATTCAAAGCTTGTTAAATCGATAAGCTCTCTGTCACAATGTATTTTTTGGCTAGTGGTATCAATTTTAATCGGTGGGTAGTGTAAGGTTTCATTTGTTGTACCGATACTTCTGCGTAACAGTGCTTTTAAGCGAGCGAGTAGCTCTTCTATGTGAAAGGGCTTGACTAAATAATCATCGGCTCCGGCTTCCAGTCCGTTAACTTTATCCTGCCAGCTACCGCGTGCAGTTAAAATAAGAATGGGGAGTTGTTTTCCGGCTTTACGGATTTTTTTTATAACCTCGATGCCCGATATTTTGGGTAAGCCAATATCGACAATGGCGACATCAATTGGAAATTCTAATGCAGTATGGAGACCATCTTCACCATCGGCGCAGGTATCGACCATGTATTTGTGCTGCTCAAGATGTTCGCGTATCTGCCCTTGTAATGTGAGTTCATCTTCGATAACGAGTACGCGCATATTGTGACTTAGGACTATTAGTTGAGTATTTCGCCTGTGCGCCCGTCAACGAAAACACTGACGACATCGCCAGACTGACTGACAATTTTTACCCGATAGACTGAACCATCAAAGGTTACTTTTAGTACTCGCCCTGGAACGTATTGCTGTGCAATGCCGGCGGCTTGTTGTTTACTGACAGGAACGCTTGCGTAGCGAGCGATGACATTAAAATCGCTGGAAAATAATGTCGCTGAACTGGCATGAGAAAGTAATGGCGTGCACAAAAACAACGTGAGGAGTATGGCGCGTAATGTAAGTGACATTGTTGTCTCAATTTTTGCTAAATATTCCTGTAGCATACACGTTTAGACTGTTTTTAAAAAGTCAGCATGCCCATACTGACGGTTTTTCGTAATGGCTCAGTATAGGCAATATGATTGAGCTTAAAGGTGTAGATCCAGACTGAAGCCGGGAAGAATGATTTGGCTTCTGATGATGCTCTGTCCTCTATGTATAGGCCGATATTCTCTGTAATAGGACATATCGGAGTGACGATTGTAATAGCCGTGGCCAACATAAGGGCGTCCGATATATTCCTGTCCATAATATCCATGCCCAATGTCATAATAAGGCTGTTCATAATAGTCGTCATAGCCGTAGCCATATTCGCCGGCAAAACTCACCGAGCTTATGCCAGCAAGAACAATAGCACTAACTAACTGTTTTATATTGATAATTTTCATGTCTCTGCTCCTGAATTAGTCTATCGGATGGTAAACTCTGAATGATATAGGTTAAGAATAGCAGAGGGGGGCTGAATAGAGGCTGAACAGGCTTGTTTTTTACCGGGAAAGTACGATTTCTTTGATATTGAACCGGGCTGTACTATCCGGCAACAATCAAACGCGATGAATCCATTCGAGCATAGGCTTTATTCATGTAAGTATCCAGCTCATTTTGTTGCTGTTTTAAGGCATTAATTTCATCAATACGAATATTAGGGTTCTCTTTTTGTAAGGCACTTAGACGCTGTATTTCTAGATCAAAATCAGCCTTCATGCTGTTAATTTTTGCGGCTGTTTGGGTTGCACATTGACTGGCGGCAATCGTTTCCGCTTTGGCGAACATGGCTTGTAAATGTTCCTGATGATTTTTAATGAGTTGGGTAATGATTTGTTTATTCAGTTGCAGTGGCACGCCATGCAGCGCGTCAAATTCAAATCGCTCACTTAAATCTGTGCAGCGGGCATCCATTACAACTCGTATCACCGCCGGTGGCAGGTGACGATTTATCTGTAATTTTTGTGGTGCAGTACATTCAATTACAAAAATGCACTCGAGCAAAATGCTGCCTTGTTTTAGGTTTGCCAGTTTAACAATGCTTAAAGCAGTATTACCGTATTCATGCGATACCAGTAGGTCAATTAAATTTAGCACCATGGGATGTTCCCAGGTCATAAAGTACATATTTTCATGAATTAGAGCATGATGCCTATCGAAGGTGATGGTGGCGCCTTCATCCGGTAAGTCGGGGAAATGGCTGATAAGCATATGGTCGGTTGGGTGCAGGGTAAAACTTTTTTGTGCATGAAAATCAAAATTAACACCGTACATATCAAATACACCGGAGAGGTATTTTTCTAAACTGCGGTCATGATCCCAATATTGTATGTTAGCGGCAATGTCGGTGGCTTCAGTTTGTTGATAGGGGTTTAGCTCGAGAAAACGATCCCGGCCTTGCTGTAGTTTTTGGCTAAACTCATTGGTATCGGCTTTTACCATGTACATAAATTGTTCGATAGAAAAAGCATCAAAGTCCGGGTTAATTAAATAATTATTTAATTCCGGCTTATGTTTTTGCAGAACAGCCTGGCCAACCTGGCATATTTGCATAAAGGTATTCAAGCCTTGGCTATACCATTGGTACATAATGGACTGCGCCGAACGTTCAAAGTAGGGAACGTGTAAGTGAATGGTTTCGAGCTGGCCAATTCTGTCAAGCCGTCCGATACGCTGCTCTAATAAATCCGGGTTGTAAGGCAGGTCGAATAAAACCAGGTGATGCGCAAATTGAAAATTGCGCCCTTCGCTACCAATTTCAGAACAAATTAAAACCTGAGAGCCGTCTTCCATATCAGCAAAAAAAGCGGCCGCCCGATCTCGGTCAATAATATTCATGTTTTCATGAAATACCGCCGCCTGCTTGCCGTATTTTTCACGTAAGGCTTTAGCTAAGTCAATGGCCGTTGTGGCATAAGCACAAATAACGAGGACTTTTTCGTTACGATGTGTTTTGAAAATATCGGCTAGCCAGTCAATGCGTGGATCGATATCGGTCCAGTGTGCACCTTCATCATTAAATACATTCTGATAAATTACCTCGGGTGTCAGTAGCAAGGGAATGTTTAATTTATTGGTTTCATTTGCTTCAATATAGGTATGAATCAAGGTGTTATAGAGATCGGGTGCTTTTAATGGGTAGGCATGGCATTCACGTAGCGGGAAACCTTTAATGGCGTTGCGTGTGTTACGAAACAGAACACGGCCAGTACCATGTTGGTCGGCAAGAATTTGTATTAATTGTTGACGGTATTTATCATTATCCTGTTGCGTATTAAAATTATTTACCAGAGATAAGTAACTTTCATTTTTCGCGAAAATCTTGCTTAGTGTTTGTATCGATTCATCATTTAGCGTATCAGCATCGAGTAAATTATCGACGACATGGGCAATGGTTTTAAATGAGTCAACTTCGTCTAAAAATTTATTAAGGTTATGATAGCGATGCGGATCAAGCAGACGTAGTCTTGCGAAATGGCTCGCTTCACCTAACTGTTCAGGTGTTGCGGTGAGTAATAATAAGCCGGGAATAGTTGCCGATAATTTTTCGATATAAGTATAAGCCTGGCTGGGTGAGTCTTCGGACCATTCAAGATGATGTGCCTCGTCGATCACTAATATATCCCACTCAGCTTCAATAAGTTGTTGCAGAACGGTTTCCCTGTGGGTTACAAATTCCAGACTGCATAATAGTAATGGCTCGTCTATAAAAGGGTTATGTTCTGTTTCAAGCGTATCCTGATAACGTTCCTGATCATATAAGCTCATTTTCAGGTTAAAACGTCGCAGCATTTCAACCATCCATTGGTACATTAATGCTTCGGGCACAATAATTAAAATACGTTGCGCCCGATCAGAAATAAGTTGCTGATGAATAATTAAACCGGCTTCAATTGTTTTGCCCAAACCAACTTCGTCGGCGAGTAAAACCCGCGGTGCACTGCGATTGGCGACCTGGTGTGCTATATAAAGCTGGTGCGGAATTAAACTGACACGCGGGCCGAGTAACCCGCGGGTTTGTAATTGAGATAATTCATAACGCTTGAGCAGTGTTTCATAACGTAAGTTATACCAGAGTTGCTTGTCAATCTGGCTGGTCAACATACGATCACGGGGTTTGTTTAACTGAGTTGAATGGCTGAGTTCCCCCTCGGACAGTAAGTAATGACTGCCATCTTCCTGAAGGCAATGGTAAGTAATTAATCCTTCATGCAATGCCAGTTTTTCAATGCTGTAATGCAATCCCTGTTCGGACTCAATTTTATCACCTTCGAAAAAAACAACACGTGTTAGCGGTGCCTGACCAATGGCGTAAACACGGGTTTGTTCGCTGGCAGGAAATAAAATACTGACCCGGCGTATTTCAACATTGGTTACAACACCAAGGCCTAAATCCGTTTCAGTATCACTAATCCAGCGTTGGCCAACTACAAATTCAGACATAGGTTCTCTCAAGGTTCCACTTATTCAAAATAACAGGGAGGTAAAAAAGGATGCTATTCTATAGCATTCACCCGCTATCAGTATAGAAGGGAACGTTGAAAAAACACTATAATTGTTTGTCTACAAATATTGCAATTGATGCTTGTCAACTTGCCTGTAAAATAATTTTTTTTCACGTATACTTTGATGAAAGTAAAAATCATTTGAATTAAATGGACATTTTGTGACGCCGCTTGAATCTTATCAGCATGACCTAAAACGCAGTAATTTTAAGGCTGATGCAGCACAGTTACATGCTGTTGAGTTAACAAATGCCCTATATGAAGAGCTACTCACCGCCAATCTAAAAACCAATACTCAGCATGGTTTCCTGGCCGGTTTATTCAAAAGCAAGCCTGCCTATATAAAGGGCTTATATTTCTGGGGCGGTACAGGCCGGGGTAAAACTTATTTAATGGACTGTTTTTACGAATGCCTGCCATTTAAGGATAAACACCGAATTCACTTTCACCATTTTATGCTAGATATCCATGAACAATTATGTACCTTGCCTAAGTCACCCGACCCGCTGGTTATTGTTGCAGAAAAATTTGCCGCGCGTTACCAGTTGTTATGTCTGGATGAATTTCATATTCATGATATTGCCGATGCCATGTTAATGGTGGGTTTATTAAAAATACTGGTTGATAATGGTGTAACCATTGTTGCTTCTTCTAACATTGCGATAAAGGACTTATATAAAAATGGCCTGCAACGCGAACGTTTTTTAAGCGTGATTGATTTGCTTGAAGAAGTAACCACAGAATATAATTTGGGCGATGATATCGATTATCGATTTAATATATTAGAAAAAAGCGCAACTTATTTTGTTGGTATAAATGAGGAAACCAGTAAAAAGTTAACGGCGTGTTTTGAAAATATTGCGCCTGTAAAAGCAAAACATGATCGCCAGATAAAAGTTAATAATCGATATATTGATTACGTCGCTTGTGCCGACGATGCTATTTGGTTTGGTTACAGCGCAATCTGCAAGTCAGCTCGCTCAGCACATGATTACATTGAAATTGCACAAATTTATACCACAGTGGTTATTAGTCAAATTCCTGTTATGGATGAATCGTATGACAGTGCGGCAAAGCGCTTTATACATTTAATCGATGCATTGTACGATCATAATGTAAAATGTATTTGTTCAGCAGAAGCTGAGCCGGGGCAACTCTATACAGGCAAACGTCTGGCATTTGCATTTGAACGCACCGTTAGTCGTTTAACCGAAATGCAAACAAATAATTATTTAGCCTTGCCACATGTTGTAAATGGTAAACGCACGGCTTATGTAGAGAGTTGATTAAAAATGCTGTAACCACAATAAACACGACTAACACCGGTGAAAATAAATATTTTTTGCGTTGTGTTCTTCGTGTCCGTTGTGGTTAAAAATCTTTAGCTCGGCCTTATAGCACCCCAAACCCATAAACCAGCATTTTACTTAGAAGAGCCGGTGCGTCTCTATACGGAACAGTATTATTATTTCGAATAATCTGACGGCCTTCTTTTGATACAACAAATTTAATAAAGTCTTTTACTTTTTTAGAAGGAGAGGGGCTGGTGACAAGATATAAAGGTCGATACAAGTCATACTTCCCTGTGGCAACATTTTCATAAGATGGAATTTTACCGTCGAAACCTATTATTTTTACATTTCGTTTGCGGGCACTACTAATACCGGTAATACCCATAGCATGGAGGTCTTTTACGACGGCTTTTTCAAGTGGGCCGGATGACTTAACGATAAATTTTGAATTGGTTTTGAATTTTTTATTGCGATCTTTAAACACATATTGCCGAATAGCATAACCTACACCCGAAATAGTTCCTCGACGAATATATAAATTGATGTGTGCGTCTTTACCGCCGACTTGTTTCCAGTTGGTGATTTTGCCGGTGTAGATTGCTTTAACTTGCTTCGTTGAAAGAGAATTAATGGGGTTGTTTTTATTTACAATAATTGCAAGCGCATCCCAGGCAACAGGGTGTAGTGATGCATGAAGCTCAATACGGTCAACCTCGGGTAAACTCATACGGCAGGAACCGCCGAGATCCATTTTCAGGTTAGCTGCATCGCGAATGCCGCGCGTGGCACCGCCACCATTGAGTATAATTTTTACCCCGGTTTTGGCTTCATAAGCCTTTGAAATTTCTTTCATAAAGGCTTTCTTGGTTATCCCACAACCAGCCCAGCTAATCGTGTTTTTATCCGTTTCAGCGAATCCTGTCAGGCTGAAAGATAATGAAATAAACAGAATAAAGCTTGTGGTTAAAAATAACCTTGTTTTAGAACTTAACAACATAATTGACCTTTCCTACAAATAAGTATCACAAGCGGTCTATATTACGCTATTTAAATCTTTTTTTCTTATGTATAAGTTATTGATAATATGGGTTTTTTACTCTAGATATAGCTGCCCAGGTATTAATACAGGTTGTAGCATGATTTTTTGTGTCGATATTTTGACGTCGGAAACAGGAGTAAGTGTATCTTATTGAAAACCATGTAAAGATTATTTTGACACTAAAAATATTGTTTTACTCTTGTTTGCTTTTTATAAAAAGTTGTTTTGACCCTATTATAATAGGCTGAAATAAAGTGTGACATAAAGCAGACTTTATTGTATCGATTCTTGCTTTATAAAAAATAGCGACTAAGGTTAATAACAATATTTAATATCGAGCTTTTATCACATGGTCAACACGCGGTTACAAAATGGATTTAGCCGACAACAAGTCGCCAATATTACTGGCCTCAGTGCTCGCCAACTAAACTATTGGCGGCGAACTAAAATTATCGAGCCATCGAGTCTTACTCAGGGTGGCCATGCGCGATATTCATTTACCGACCTTATTGCCTTGAAAACAGTTAAACAATTATTAGAGCATGGCGTGTCGTTACAAAAAGTCCGTAAAAGTATTTCCGCCCTATTGCAATATCTTCCGTCACAGCAGCAACCTTTTAGTGAATTAAAAGTGATTGCGACAGGTGATGTTGTACTGGTTTTCCATCAGGGGGTCGCGCTCGATGCGGTAACCGGGCAGGAGTGGATTTTAGAGATTGCCGATTTAGAAAAAGAAATTGCGCAACAATATCCAGAAACCTATCAACTTGTGGTTGAGCAAGATGATTTGTTTGCAGTAAGCAAAATACCATCAAACAATATAACAGACAAAAAAGTAAGTTAAGGAGAACGGGGTTAGTACGCTGGTGCTGAGAAAAGATATTTAATTTTTACAGCACATTTTTTATTTAGACAAACATTCACTGCTACGGCAGGGGAGGAATAAAATGAAAATTATAGCAATAGCTAATCAAAAAGGTGGTTGTGGCAAGACGACCACGGCAATTAACCTGTCCGCTTGTCTTGGTTATATATCGCAACGTGTTTTACTTATTGATATGGATGCACAAGGCCATGCTTCACTTGGCTTTGGTAAATGCGGTGATGAGTTGCCAACACTTTACAATGTGTTTTCCGGTCAACGTAGTATTCGTGACGTTATCATTCATGACGTATATAAAAATGTTGACTTAATTCCAGGTTCGATGGCCCTGGTTGCTGCCGAACATCATTTAACTGATTGGTCGCAGGAAGATGAACTGGCTCGATTGCTTGGGCCGCTAGATGTTTCCTATGATTTTATCATTATAGATTGCCCGCCAGCACTCGGCCGCTTATCAGTAAACGCTTTGCTTGCTTCAGATGAAGTAATTATTCCACTTGAGATGAGCCTGTTTTCTCTGGACGGTATTGAACGTATTAGTGATACCATTGAGCACCTGCAAGCAAGAAGAGGCACATTACTACCCTTTAAAGTATTGCCGACAATGGTTGATAATCGCACTCGCTTGTGTCGAACATTCTTACGCAAGGTATGGGAGCGTTTTCCAGATAACGTACTCCCCGTTATGATTCATCATACGGTGCGCCTGAAAGAATCGGTTTGTTATAGCTTGCCTGTTTGGGCTTATGATTCAAAATCAAGTGCGGCGATTGATTATATGAAACTCGCCGAAGTGTGTTTGAAAGAAACCTTGCCAATGAGTTTGCGAGAACCTGTAACGCACTACAATGTAATCGAGCAATGCGCGTAAATCTAATTTAAAAGTTTAACCCTGGACTCGCACGAGTCATTTCCCATCCCCGCGTACGCGGGGTTTTTTTTGATGCTGTACTTTATTATTGAATATCATTATTATCGTCGAGATTAATGATATCGAAGGCTGTCTGTGTCAAAGAAATTAGAAAATAGATTGAAAAAAATTGTTGATGCTCATGCTGTAGAGGCGCTTCAGCAATGCGGTATTGGCCTTGAAAAAGAGTGTCTACGAGTAAATACAGAAGGTAAAATATCACAAACGCCACAGCCTGTGTCGTTTGGTTCTGCTTTGACGCATCCTTATATTACCACGGATTATTCTGAAGCCCTGTTAGAGCTTATCACCCCACCGTGTCGCTCTGTTAACGATGCGCTGGATTTTTTGTGCAATATACAAAAATTTGTTTACGATAATCTGGACAACGAATTTCTTTGGTCATCGAGTATGCCCTGTGTGGTTGCTGGTGAAACAAGTATTCCTCTGGCCAATTATGGCAGCTCCAATAGCGGCCAGATGAAACATATTTATCGGCGAGGCCTGGGCTATCGCTATGGCCGTGTTATGCAGGTTATCGCCGGGGTGCATTTTAATTTTTCTTTTTCGGATGAGTTCTGGCGCGCATATCAGGTAATTGAAGAAAGTACAGAATCGCCGCAGGCATTTGTATCCGAATCTTATTTTGGCGTATTGAGAAATTTAAAACGTTTTGGCTGGGTTGTACCTTATTTATTCGGTGCATCACCGGCCATTTGTAAATCATTTTTAAACGGCCAGGACACGCCGCTGCAAACCTTTAATGAAAATACGTTTTATCATCCCTATGCAACGTCACTGCGGATGGGCGACATTGGTTATCAAAACAATAAAGAAAACGAAAAAGGAGTGGTGGCTAATTATAATAGCTTACCTGAATACGTTAATAGCCTGCGTTATGCGACTGAAACACCTTGTCCTGAATATGAAAAAATTGGTGTCAAGGTTGACGGGAGTTATCGTCAGCTGAATGCTAATATTTTACAAATTGAAAATGAATATTATTCGACTGTTCGTCCTAAGCAAATCTTAATGGGTGACGAGAAACCTTCTCTGGCATTATCACGACGGGGCGTTAAGTATGTCGAGTTGCGTTCACTCGACGTCAATCCTTTTACGCCAATGGGCATAGATGAGCCGCAAATGTATTTCTTGAAAACTTTAATGTTGTATTGTTTATTACTCGAAAGCCCTCCTATTTTACGCAATGAAGAAGTTGCAATTGATATAAACGAAATAAATGTTGCGCACCATGGGCGTGATCCTGATCTGAAAATTAGCATTGCAGGTAAAACGCTCAATATGCGTGAGCAAGGTTTACGCCTGTGTGACTCAATGCGAGCTTGTTGCGATATTTTGGATAAAGGTTTGAGCAATACGCCACATTTGGATGCCTTGTTGGCACAACAGGAAAAGTTTAAAAATCCCGAAGTAACCGCTTCGGCTAAAATGCTCGAAGATATGAAAATGCATAACGAAGGTTTTTTCCATTTATCAAAACGCCTGTCAGAGCAGCATCGTGATTACTTTTCGAGACTTGAGCTGGCTGCCGATTTTAGACGAGAGTTTGTAAAGCTTTCCCTGGATTCTTCGGAACAGCAACAAGCTATAGAAAAAAGCGAGAATCAGTCATTTGATGAATATTTGGCAAGTTATTTCGCACAATAACAGCGTGTTTTATGAACTTCGTTGATATTTAGGGTCTATTTTGAAGCGATTTATATTTTAGGAAAAGTTGGGAGATTAATTTTGATATTGAAAAAACAATTTCTGGCTGTATTTGTCATGGCCTCTTTTATTGCTAGCAGCCAGTTTGCTGTTGCTGCTAGTTTAACCGACTTTAAGGGCAACTCCAGGACGATAGAAAGCTATGCCGGCAAAGGAAAATGGCTTTTGGTGATGTTTTGGGCTTCGGACTGCCATATTTGCAATCGCGAAGCACATGAATATGTTGATTTTCATTTTACCCATTCGGATAAAGATGCGACTGTTTTGGGTGTTTCAATTGATGGAAAAGTAAAATTTAAAGATGCGGTTAAATTCATTAAAAAACATAGTATTGATTTCCCTAATTTAATTGGCGAGCCGGAAGATGTTACCGCGATATACAGCAAATATGCAGAATCACGTTGGGTAGGTACTCCCAGTTTCTTATTATTCAATCCAAAGGGCGAGCTTAAAGCGGCTCAAGTCGGTGCTGTACCACCAACGGTCATTGAGAATTTTATGGAACAGGCGGCAAATAAAAACAAACCGGAGAGTCCGAAGGCGACAAAGTAGAATGGGGTTTTGAGGTTGAGTAGCCGAATTGTAAAGTAGTTTTAAAATGGTGTAAGGCATTGCCCCGTACACTTGAACCATCGCGTTCAAGTGGGTGCAGCTGAGATGCTTTAGGATTCCCAGTCGAGCTGGGCATTCACACCACATCGTCAAATTAGCTCCCGGAGATATGGAATAGGCTCAAAATAATCCGGGGCAACACGTTTACAGTTACTAAGCGTAGTGATAAATATTTTTTTTGCTAGATTGAATTTTCTAATAGCTTTTGCTACCTCTAGGTAACATTTAATATGTTTTCTTAAATATTAAGTACTTATAAGCAGTATTTAAAATAATTCTTTTTAAGAAAAATAAAAAAAAATCATTTAGAATAGCCGCAGCTGAACCAGAGCTGGCAATATGTCTGAATCTTGTTGATTTTAGCTTTTTAGATTGCTACGTAAGTTGTATCTAGTCCAAATACTGAGGGTTTTATGTCGAGTTCATTTGTTGTCCTGGTTAATGGTGAAAGCCAGATTGAATATGATCGGGCAAAAACGCTGCCAGCCAGACAATTTGAGTTTTTAGACAAGATGGACGATAAAATGTCGAAAGGTATCGTCCTGAACAGCTGCACTATTGCTGAGCCAGATATTGTACAACGAGCGCAGTTTGTTTCAATGCAATTGATTGCTGCATTAATTGATAGTAATGATCAGCTTATTGCTGCTAGTTGCGCCTATCTTGCGAACCGGCTGCCTGATTTAAAGCAATTAAAAGTTGATGAGAATTATAATTTTGATTTGATTTTTGACGAAGAATATAAGAATAAAGTACAGGTCGCTTTTAACGCTGGTGATTTGAAATCCCCGATACACTAATTATTAAAGAATGAATATTATGTTAACGATATTAACAAAAATACGCCCAATGCGAGTAGTCTTAATACTTTTAGCAATTACTTCCCTTGTTTTAAAGGCTAAAATAGGTACGCCAGTATCGTATGATGGTTGGGCAATGATTGAAACAGTCTTTATTCCCGTGATGGCACCACTGATCATCATGGTATTCCTGTTAGACAGCCTAATTGCAAGTATCTGGTTTACGCAAACGACGGGCGAAGAAAAAAGTCGTTATAAACTGATATTGGCGGTTAATTTAACAACGATTATTATTATGTTATCTCTCTGGATACCTTTCTTTATTTACCTTTTGACCTAAAGTAGTTATGCGAAGCAGTGGTATGTTGGAGTTGCAAATATGGCAAAGTTAATCCAGGTAAAAGATGGTAGCGCAGGCATTGTGTTCCCGATTCAAAAAGCAAAAATAACGCTTGGCCGTGATGAATCAAATGATATTTGTTTAAACGACAGCCTAGTGAGCAAGCACCATGCTGTTATCGAAATAACCGTTAATAATGAGCTCAATGGTGCCTACGAATATATTTTACAGGATTTGGAAAGTACCAATAATACCTATGTAAACGATCAAAGAATAAACCTGCACCGTCTCAGTGAAGGTGATCGTGTTCGAATTGGTACCAATAATTTTACTTTTGATGACTCCGAAGATCAGCGTCTGGATGAAACGGCTAAATTACATAAGTCGTGGATACCGGGGGTTTATTATACTAAGCCTAAATAGATGTTTTTTTAATTAAACGACTATTTTGCTGAATAAACTGTTCAATAAAACCATAACTTTGCGCACTGCTAAAGCGCTCCACTTCTAAACCTTTTTCAAAAAGTATAATTGTCGGAAACCCGCGCACCTGATATTTTCCTGCAAGCTTCATATTTTCACCGTCATCTACTTCCAGTTTTGCTAGTTGAATCGCACCAGCATAATCGGTAATAATTTTTTCAAGGATAGGCGCAATCACAATGCATGGGCCACACCAGTCAGCCCAAAAGTCGACGAGGATGGGTTTTGTTGTCGATGCCTGAATAACTTTTTTGTCAAAGTCATCCAGGCTTACGTTAAATAAGTTTTCAGAAGTCATGGTTTAAGTTATTTGTGTCTCAGGGAAGGTTATTGCTTACGGGTAAAAGTCCAGTCTGTTTCGGTGGATAATTTTTTGTTAAATTTATAACCGTCTAAGCTAAAGGATTTAATATCTTGCGGGTCTTTGATTCTGTTCTTTATGATGTAGTTGCTCATTAAACCGCGTGCTTTTTTGGCGTAAATGCCAATTATTTTAAAACCATCGTCACGAGCTTCTTTAAATGCCGGGGTAATAACAGTGCCGTTTAAATTTTTCTTCTGGATAACTTTAAAATATTCATTTGAAGCAAGATTAATTAAGGTATTTTCTTTTTGCTTTTTAAATTCTGCATTAATGGCTTCAGTAACCCGGTTATCCCAGAATTCATATAAGTTTTTGGTATTTTTAACGGCTAGTTTTAGCCCCATTTCCAGTCGATAGGCCTGCATTAAGTCAAGTGGGCGCAAAATACCATAGAGGCCGGATAAAATTCGTAGGTGCTTTTGAGCAAACTGCAAATCTTTGGCTTTAAACTCTTCAATATTTAAGCCGGTATAAACATCCCCTTTAAAAGCAAGTGCAGCTTGCTTGGCGTTTTTTGGTGTGAAAGGAGTTTTAAATTTCTTAAATCGCTCGATATTCAGGTCGGCAATTTTATCGCTCACTTTCATAAGTTTTTTTATATCGTTGCGAGAATAGAGACGCATTTCACGTACGAGCTTATTGGATTCGTTTAAAAAATCGGGTGTCGTGAATTGGCTTGTTTGAGGTGTGGTCTCAAAATCAACAGTTTTTGCGGGCGAAATAACAATAATCATTGGTACAACCTTTGGTTATTTAGCCGCCTAGTATAAAGCTTGTTGGCATAAATATAAAACCACTTCAATGTAAAAGCTGCACCGAAGTCATTTGATTCGATTAGTATGGTAAACTTGAGGCTTATATTTATGAACTGACTGCAAATTATGATTAAATCAACCAGTACTAAAGCCTTACTGCTTATAACGATATTAACGATGTCTTTCGCAACGGTTAACAGCGCAGAAAGCAAGAGTACGACTAGCTATAAAGTTGGACAGATTGCGCCGGGATTTAAATTAAAGTCCTTAGCTGGCAAAACGTATACTCTTGCCGGGTTGCGTAAAAAAGGTCACGTGATGCTGGTTTTTTGGGCCGTTGAATGTGTTTATTGTTATGCACATGTGAAGGACTTTAATGCCATACATGCGAAATATAATAATAAAGGCTTAACCATTGCCGCTATTAATATTGCTGCAGAATATAATGACGATGTAGCTGAATATGTGAAAGATAATGATATAAAGTATTTGATATTGGCGAATCGGCTGGATAATTTAGATGTGGCTGAAGCTTATCACTCTGTTGTTACGCCAACGATTGTACTTGTTGCGCCGAATGGTCGAGTTGTTTTTTATGGGTACTCTGTGCCTGAACTTTCAAAATTTATTAAATAGATTTAAATATGCCTCTAAACTCTAATGCTATAATCGACACTCCCAATCCCCCAGCCAATATTCACCCCGAATTCGAATGGCTTCGTAGTGAAGTGATTCATTCGCTAAATTTAACGGTGGAAGAATATCGGCATCGCAAAACCGGTGCCAGTCATTATCATCTAGCGGCTGAAAATACAGAAAATGTTTTTCTTGTTGCTTTACGAACGGTGCCGATGGATTCAACCGGCGTAGCGCATATTCTTGAACACACCGCATTATGTGGCAGTAAAAAATACCCGGTGCGTGATCCTTTCTTTATGATGATTCGTCGCTCCTTGAATACCTTTATGAATGCCTTTACCAGTAGCGACTGGACGGCATACCCCTTTGCCAGCCAGAACCGAAAAGATTTTTTTAATTTACTCGACGTTTATTTAGACGCGGTATTTTTTTCGCGGCTCGATAAACTGGATTTTGCGCAGGAAGGCCATCGGCTGGAATATGCGGAAATTGATAATCCAGAATCGGAGTTACTCTATAAAGGTGTAGTGTTTAATGAAATGAAAGGCGCACTGAGCTCGCCGGTGAGTCAGGTATGGGAAGCTTTATATAAGCATTTATACCCCACCACAACCTACCATTATAATAGTGGTGGCGATCCTGAATGTATAACCGATTTGTCCTACGAGCAATTACGGTCTTTTTATAAAACCCATTATCATCCTTCAAATGCGGTGTTTATGACTTACGGTGATATTCCTGCAAGTGAGTACCATAAAATTTTTCAGGATAATGTATTAAAGGATTTTGATGCATTAGATAAAGTGATTAAGGTTGACGATGAACAGCGTTACAAGTCGCCTGTGGTTATCGAAGAAAGTTATGGTATTGATACAGATGAGTCATTAGAAACAAAGTCTCATGTTGTGATGGCCTGGTTATTAGGCCATAACACTGATTTAGAAGCGGTGCTTAGCTCGCATTTGCTATCGAGTATCTTGCTGGATAACAGTGCTTCACCACTAAGAAAAGCATTGGAAAAAACTGATTTAGGTCAGGCACCTTCAGGACTTTGTGGTCTGGACGATTCAAACCACGAACTGACATTTATGTGTGGGCTTGAAGGTTGTAAGGCAGAGGATGCGCAAAAAATTGAAGAATTAATTTTGAGCGTGTTTAACGATGTGGCAACAAATGGCGTACCCCTTGACGATGTTGAAGCAGTGTTACATCAGCTTGAGCTAGGGCAACGTGAAGTGAGTGGTGATGGTTATCCTTATGGTTTATCAATTATTCTAGAAGGTTTATCCTGTGCAATGCATCGCGGCGACCCTGCTGCTTTATTGAATATCGATCCTGTTATTGAAACCTTACGGGAAAATATTCAAGAGCCTGAATATATAAAGAACTTAATAAAAACAAATTTAATGGACAACCTGCATCGTGTGCGTTTGACGATGAAACCCGATGCAGAACTTAATCAAAGAAAAGACGCAACTGAAAAACAAAAGCTTGCAGCTATTAATGCCAAACTCGATAGTAGCGCGCGGCAAGACATTGTTGCGCAAGCTCATGCATTAGAAGAACGTCAGGCAAGCGAAGACGATATTGATATTTTGCCCAAGGTGACATTGCAGGATGTGCCGCTTGAAATGTCGATAGCAACGGGCGATAAAATAGACGTAACAGGAATGCCAATCTCGGTTTATTCGCAGCCAACCAATGGCCTGGTCTACCAACAGGTTATTTGCGCATTGCCGAAAATTGACAGTACGCTTATACCCTATTTACCGCACTATTCAGGCAGTTTAACGCGGTTGGGTGTTGGCGCTAAAGATTATCTTACGGTACAAAACTGGCAGTATAGCGCCACCGGTGGGCTTAATGCATTTAATACCCTACGCGGTGCGGTCGATGATGCCAATAAACTTTCGGGTTACTTTGTACTTTCGGGCAAGGCGTTATTACGCAATCAGAAAACCCTGACCGAGATTATGCATTCTACGTTCGATGCCGTTCGTTTTGATGAGCATGCACGTATTCGTGAATTAATATCGCAAAAGCGTGTGCGTGCCGAACAAAGTGTGACTGGCAGCGGCCATAGCCTTGCGATGCTGGCAGCAGCGGCAGGCGTTAGCAAGGCCGCCCGGTTGGCTCAATCACTTCGTGGTCTGGATAGCATTAAAAATTTAAAACAACTGGACGATAGTTTGTCCAGCGAAGCGACACTAAAAGCATTTGCTGAGAAGTTGGCGAGTATCCATCAGTCAATTCAGCGAATGCCGCGTGAGTTTTTACTCGTTGCCGAAGCAGAAGAGTTAGAGAACAGCCAGAAAGTAATGCTCGAGCCCTGGGGAGCGGTATCGACAGGCGGAGCCGGGGCGTTATTTGACTTTGAAACCGATATTTCACCGGTAAGACAGGCCTGGCTGACCAATACACAAGTTAATTTTTGTGCCAAAGCCTATTCTGGTGTGCCATTAGAGCACGTTGATTCAGCCGCTCTAACGGTTTTGGCCGTTTTTATGCGCAATGGCTTCCTGCATACCCGTATTAGGGAAAAAGGTGGAGCTTACGGTGGTGGCGCGAGTTATGATTCGGAAACCGCGTCTTTTAGATTTTATTCCTATCGAGACCCTCGACTGGTTGAAACTTTGCAGGATTTTGACCATTCTATTGATTGGCTTGTATCAACTCAGCACGATCCGCGGCTATTAGAAGAAGCTATTCTCGGCGTAGTCGGCTCATTAGATAAACCGGGTTCGCCAGCCGGTGAGGCTAAAGATGCCTTTCAAAACCAATTGTTTGGCCGAACATCTGTACTGCGGCAAGCATTTCGGCAACGTGTATTATCGGTCACACTCAATGATTTACGTCAGGTAGCTGAACGTTATTTACAAGCTAGCTCGGCAAATATTGCGGTTATTACCAATGAAACGAATTTAACCAGCAGTAATCTCGGTCAATCATTAGGAATTGAACTTGAAGTCTTAAAATTATAAGGTAATATGATTCATCACAACTTTCATCTAACACAAAGAGAAGGAATAATATGGGTGTGCTAAAAGAATTAAAACAACAAGCACAGTCGATTTTGCATCAGGAAGACGCTCATTCAGACAGTAATAAGTCTCTGAATGAGCTACATCGTAGTAATGTCGTCGACAGCTTAAGAAAAGTTTATGATTATATGCACGAATTGCTGGATCAACTGCATTTAGTTAAACCAGTCGTTCGCGTCGATTTTCAGATGGATGATAAATTGCTTGAAGGCTTTGAGCAAAGAAATTACGAAATCCATGTGCGAAGTAGCTACGACGATGACGTGGTAGGCTTTATTTTAAAGCTGGAACGTAAGGATAATATCGATATAAGCCTGGGATCGTCAGATAATATTCAGGATGTTATTCGAAAAATTAAAAATGCGGGCTGCCTAATTGCTGAACAATCGACCTATAATCTTGAACTGCAGGGTATTATACCGTTTAGAATTTATTTTAAGTCCAGTTTTGACGAAAACCGTATTTATGTGATTATTGACAATTACGATAAATTAGGTAGCAAGCAGTATAGTTTGAAAACAGAATCGATAAATGATGAATTACTGGATGAATTTGGTAATTTAATTTTACGCCGAGAGTCTAAATTTATAGAAATGCTTGAAGAAGGGCGTAGTGATAGCTCACAAGTCACCAAGCTTAATGATACGGCCGATGATCTGGAGCAGGCGACCTTAACCCAAAACATGAACGAATCACGTATTAAGGCGTTATTCACTCGCGGTCAATATATTTATTTAACCTATCACGAACGTATTACCGAAGCCTCATCTAAAAGCAATGATATTATGTTTGGCCGTAGTAAAAGTAGCAATATAATTGTTGATACGGATTGCGTATCTCGCTTTCATGCCAAGCTGGTTTATCGTAAAGGTAAGTTTGTTGTTATTGACCAAAGTACCAATGGCACGTTTATAAAAACTCAGGGTGGTCAGGAAGTCTTTATACAAAATGAAGAGTATCCTTTGTCGGGTTCAGGTTTTATAAGTTTGGGTAAAACAGTTTCCGTTGATAACGACCATTTAATTTATTTTTCTTGCCAATAATTAAAAATAAATGCCCGCAGTAGACGTGGCAGGCATTTATTCTTTGCGACTGTTGTTCAGATAACCCCAAATTTAATATTTACTCTCATTCGCATAGTTAACTTTTAGTTCCCGCCCCATAAACTCGTAACCATCGAGCATTTTAATCGCTGTTTTAGCGTGGTTTTTATTCATTTCGACAAAGCCAAACCCGCGTGGCTTACGGGTTACTTTATCCGTCATCAGACGAATATTGTGGACGGTGCCATGTTCGGAAAAAACCTGACGTAATTGCTGGTTAGAAGCACGAAAAGGCAGGTTGCCAATAAATAAACTAACCACTTCAGCGGGGCGGTTTTGGAAAGAATTAATTAATTGAGCGACGATCGCGCCAATTAGCACTCCAATCATTAAAATGTAGGCCTGGTATCGTGCTGCATCTTCAATGCTGTTGTTGAGTGAACCTAGAATGAAATAACCAGCAATGCCGGTAATTAAAGCTATAACTAAAGCAATGCCGATAATTCGTAAGGAGGGTAGTAATGATTTCATATAACAATTTCCATAAGCTAGGGAGCAACGTTGGTTGCTATCAAAAAAAACGCAGTATAACGAAAAAATATCGATAACTGAATAGCTATATTTTCGAATTTTTTCAGCGCTTATGGCAGATTAAATTTAACTGCCTATAATGAGTTAATGGTGCAAGGAAACGATTCAACCTTTTACGTCGAACTGGATATTACGGCGTCAGAATTTCGTCATTATTACTCTCAGAATATTAATAGAGTCATTACTGTGTGCCATACGGGACAAAAAATTCAATTCCCAGCAAATATTTTACAGCCTTTTGTTTCTCACTCAGGCGTACAGGGTAAATTTAAAATAGTGATTGATGAGAAAGAAAAATTTAAATCAATAAATCGTATAACCTGAAAAATCGAATGAATAATCCAGATATCAGTACAAAAAATGCAAATGAGTGCCTTGTTGCTCATCGGGGATATTCTATTAAGTACCCGGAAAATACGCTTATGTCTATTCAGGCAGCACTTGATGCGACTGCAAAATACATTGAAATAGATATTCAGTTAACAAAAAATACGCAGCCGGTACTATTCCATGATCGCGACCTATACCGGTTATGCGAACGTCGGCAATCGATTCATAATTATAATCTGGAGGAGCTTAAAACCTTCTCCAGTTTTTCACCCGACCGTTTTGGTGAAGACTTTAAAGGGGAACGTATTCCTGAACTGCTGGATGTTGTTCGTTTACTTAGAAAACATTCAGAGCTTACTTTGTTTGTGGAACTTAAACGGATAAGTATTGATATATTTGGTATTGATGAAGTGTTAAATGCGGTGTTGCCAGTCGTTGAGCCGATTATAAAACAATGTGTCTTTATTTCATTTTCACTTGATATTATTGAAGCCATTCGCAAGCAAACATCCTATCCGGTTGGGGTAGTTTTTGAATGTTGGGATTCGGTTATTACGACTGAGTATGAGCGTGTCAAAAAAATTAATCCAGAGTATATTTTTTGTAACATCAAGACATTACCCAAAAATGAAAACATTAAATTTCAGCGTAGTCGAATTGCTGTTTATGAATGTGCCGATTATACACAAGCACTTAAGGTGCTAAATCAAGGTGTTGATTTGGTTGAAACCTTTGATATTAAAAATATGATTAAAAAACTAGATGAGCAGTTAACAGGGTCTTGATGGGATATGATATTGCGGTTATTGGTTGTGGTATCCAGGGCGCCGGTGTTGCTCAAGCCGCTGCGGCTGCTGGTTATAAGGTTGTTGTGTTAGAGCAAACGGCAATTGCTGCTGGTACATCTAGCAAATCAAGCAAGTTGATTCATGGTGGTTTGCGCTATCTTGAAACAGCTCAATTTAAGCTTGTACGTAAAACCTTATTAGAACGTGAAAGGCTTATTAAGTTGGCTCCCGATTTGGTCAAGCCGGTTAAATTTTATATTCCAATATATAAAAACACCAAGCGTAAAGCCTGGCAGATAGGAGTGGGTTTGTTTTTATATCAGATTCTGGGTGGTTTTAAAAAATATACACGTTTTAAATGTTTAAATTTAAAGAGCCAACCGATAAAAAATTTGCGAACAGATAATTTAACTGCGATGTTTCAATACTTTGATGCGCAAACAGATGATGCCATGCTAACAAAAAGTGTTATGCAATCGGCGCAAGCATTAGGTGCTGATTTAATCTGTCCGGCTAAAGTAATTGGTTTGCCTTTTAATGGTTCGGCTTATGAAATTGAAATAGAGAATATGGGGAGTAAAATTAAAGCGGACGTTGTGATCAATGTTGCCGGCCCCTGGGTCAATATAGTATTAGACAAAGTGAAGGGCGTAGTGATTGAGAAAATGCAATGTGATCTGGTGCAAGGTGCGCATATTGTTATTGATGCGCCGGCACCTGACGGCATTATTTATGTTGAAGCACCTCAGGATCGGCGTGCTGTTTTTATAATGCCGTGGAAAGGCAAAACACTTGTGGGAACAACCGAAAAAAATTATACAGGTGATCCTGCTAAAGTCATGGCAACAGAAGAAGAGATTCAATATTTAAAAGAAATTTATTTGCATTATATGTCAACACCCAATGTTAAGGTTGTCGAATCATTTGCAGGCTTACGGGTGTTGCCAGAAGCCGAAGGTTCATTTTTCTCGCGGCCACGTGATACGGTTATTTTTAAGTCTGCAGAAAACTTAATAACCTTGTATGGTGGTAAATTAACCGGCTATCGCGTTACCGCAGAAGATGTTTTAAAGGAAGTGAAAAAAATATTAAAAGTTAAAACGAACAAGCCTCTATCGACAGAAAATATATATTTAAAATAGTGAGTACGGAATGCCATATGTTATCTCTTACTCTCTTACTCTCTTATCGCTTTAAGCAAGGCGCTGTGCCATTCACAAAATCTTTTTTGCAAGCCTTTATTTTCCTGCGGTTTAAACCAGTCGCCAATACCTGTTTCAGGCCAAATTTTGGGCTCACCTGCAAGTTTGTAAGCAACGCCTCGTGCTGTGGCCTCACATTCAACCGGGCGATAAACGGGCAGTTGTGTTAAGTCTGACAGACGCTGGCAAATTTCATCCTGCACGGTTAAGCCGCCAGTAATTTGTATCTGTTCGGGGGGGGATGACAGCTTCTTCATTTCCTGAATATTTTCACGAATTAAAAATATAATACTTTCTACAACGGCAACAATTTTATCTTGTTCATTACTGCTATGCAAAAATCGACTTTCAAAATCGGGTATCCAGAAAGGTGCGCCAAGGCCTGATACACCGTTTAAATAAATTTGTGAGAATTCCTGGTCATGGCTATTACTGGTTTTTTCTAACCATTGTTTTAAATTTTCGAATGCATTTTTAATGTTGAGCTCTTTACTCACAAAGTCAATTGCTGCACCGGCACCATTGATCGTGCCTTCTAAAACGTATTGACTCTGGTTTTCAGTTTGAAAGATAACACTGGTCAGTAGTCGACGGCCATACAGCATGGCATAGCCGGACGGTCTGGAAACAAAAGCGCCGGTGCCAGTATTAACATAGGCGGTATCTGGTTGAATTTGCCCATATGCATACATAGCAGCAGACTGATCACCCATGCATAATTGAATGGGTATATTAAAACCTGAAATACTTAATGTGCCAAAATGATGGTCCGATGGAACGCACTGGGGTAATAAGTCTGCATCAATTTCAAATAGCTTTAGCAACTCATGATGCCAGTCTTTTTTAATAATGTCCCACAGTTGAGTACGCGAGGCATTGCTGGGGTCGGCGTATAAGGGTTTTTCAGTTGCGAGATGGTGGATGATAAAGCTGGCCATCGGGCCAATCACCAATTCATTTTTTTGTTGCGCTTGTTTAACCGCATCCAGATTCTGTAAACACCAGCGCAGCTTACTGGCGCCATAGTGAGGGCTTAGAAATAAACCGGTTTTCTGGTGTATGTCCTGGGCGTGAGATTTTAATGATTTAATCGTCTTATGCTCACGCACATCTTGCCAGCTAATAACGGGTGAAACAGCTTTGCCGGTTACTTTATTCCAGCAAACTACATTCGAACGTTGTGTTGCTAAACCGGCGGAGGCGATATTTTTAGCTTTATCGCCGAGTTGTGTAACAACATCGTTAATGGCATTGTTAATTGAATCTAAAAGTTCGTCTGGATCATGTTCGACAAAATGTTCATCATAGCGTTGAATGGCTAAATCCTGATGTGCCTGGGCAATAATTTCACCTTTATTATTAAAAACGATTGCACGGCTGGCATGACCACCTTGATCGATACTGAGGTAGAGGTCGTTACTAAATCGTTTTGTTTCTGCGGGCATGAGTGTAAGTATTCATCCTTATATAATCTATCTCTATACTATCGGCATAAGTTTATAAAAGATTAATTAACCTGTGCCGCGCTGACCGCCAATGCCGCGCTGACCGCCAAGGACGCGGAAATGCAATAGGATTGTCGGGAACAATCCTTGCCTTGCGGCAGACGGTTTTATGACGCCCTTTCGGCTTCATGGTCTAAACTTGGTCGAAAGTTTAAGTGTTATCGTCCTTATCACGAGTTCAGGTTAATTAAACAGCCAAAAACTTATGGAGCTAAATTTTTAGCAATAAGCCCGCGTTGATAATTTGCCTTTGGTAAGGGAAAACGGATTTGGTAACCGCTACCAAGAGCTTGTTCAATCGGTTCACCTTTTAAGGTTTCCATTTTTTCCAGTATCATCGAAATATTGCCGTGCGGAGACACCACTTCGATGCTGTCACCCACACAGAGCTTGTTTTTTATATCCACTTCGGCCATTTGCAGTGCATCGTCATAGCCGGTTATTTCGCCGACAAACTGTTGCTGCACCGATTTGGAAACGCCGCTGAGGTAGTTCTGGTATTCCTGATTCGGGTGACGCTCTAAAAAGCCCTCGGTGTAGCCGCGGTTGGAGAGGTTTTCAAGCTTGCCGTATAAGCTGGCATCAAATTCACGGTCGGCAATAGCATCATTAATGGCCTGGCTATACAGCTGGGCGGTACGGGCGACGTAGTAATGTGATTTGGTACGGCCTTCAATTTTGAATGAATTGATGCCCATTTTAGCAAGGGTGCCAATATGTTGAATTGCGCGTAAGTCTTTGGAATTCATTATATAAGTGCCATGTTCATCTTCCAGAATAGGCATATATTGTCCGGGGCGGTTTTTTTCTTCAATCACGTAGACCTTGTCGGCTAGAGGGTGGCGTGGTTCTTTTTCGGCGAAGGCTTCAGGTGGGTTTTTTATCGCCGCCATGGCATCAAACTCAATTTTTTTAGACTCGGTTTTTTGCACGTCGCCCATAATATTTTCTTCGGCAGGCTGCACGTCATATTCCCAGCGGCAGGCGTTGGTGCAAGTGCCTTGATTGGGGTCGCGGTGATTAAAATAGCCGGAAAGCAAGCAGCGCCCTGAATAGGCTATACACAAGGCACCATGCACAAACACTTCTAGCTCAATATCAGGGCATTGTTGACGGATTTCTTCAATTTCGCCGAGTGAGAGTTCACGCGACAAAATAATGCGCTGCAAGCCGAGAGATTGCCAGAATTTAACCGCCGCATAGTTGACCGTATTGGCCTGTACCGATAAATGCACCGGCACCTCCGGCCAGCGTTCACGTACCATCATAATTAAACCAGGGTCGGCCATAATAAGCGCATTGGGGTTTAAGGCGATAACGGGCTCCATATCGGCCATATAGGTCTTAATTTTGCTGTTGTGGGGCATTAAGTTACTGGCAACAAAGAATTTTTTATTCAGTGAGTGAGCATGTTCGATGCCTTTTGCTAAATTGTCGAGCTGGAAGTCATTGTTTCTTACTCGTAAGCTGTAACGGGGTTGCCCGGCGTAAACGGCATCGGCACCATAGGCGAAAGCATACTTTAAATTTTTAAGGGTGCCGGCGGGCAGCAGTAATTCAGGACGATTCATGGTTATTTGTGTCTGGTTGGAGTGATTGCAGCTGGATGAAAACGATTTATCTATTGTTCATTATATATGAATTTTAAGCATCATTAAGCTGTCGTGGAAAATAAATCAGGACGACAGCCGTTTATGGTTAGCTTTTGAAATGTGACGGACATACCTTTTTGAGCCCTTAGAATGCGTATACTTTGGTCTGAACAAATAGATAAGAAAAAACATATCATAATAAAAATTATAGATGGAAGGTCAAGCAGATATGATCGAAGGGAAAGTGAAGTGGTTTAATAATAGTAAAGGGTTTGGCTTTATCTCACCCAATGACAGTGATTTAGATATTTTTGTACATTTTTCTACAATTAAATCAGAAGGTTACAAAACCTTAAAAGAAGGCCAGGCGGTTCAGTACGAGGCCGAAGAAGGCCCTAAAGGCTGGCATGCGATTCAGGTTGAAATTGGCCAGTAATAACCATTGTAATAAATGGTTAATTGATGCAAAAAGTACTTGCTAGCAAGACCTTATTCAAGGCATAGTTAGCGAAATAATTACTAGTGCATTGAATTTTAAGGGGTATAAAGTTGGGTACACTCGAAGCAAGTCAGGAACGTCGTAGTGAATCACATTCACAGTTACATACGTTATTAGAAACGAGAAAGGAAAGTCTTTCACTATTTAATCAACTTGCAGAAATGCGTCCATTTAAACCGGACCGTGAAAGCCAGTTAATGCTTCAGGAGTTCTGTGAAGCGATTGTCGATTATACCGCGAGTGCGCATTTTCAGCTTTATCGGTTTATTGATGATGGCACTGAACGGCGATCTGATATTAGCGGCCTTGCTGCAAAAGTTTATCCACAAATTTCAGATATGACTAAAGTCATTTTGGCATTCAATGAGAAATACGACTGTTCTGATCACTGTAACAATCTTGAAGAACTGGCCGATGACTTATCACAGCTTGGTGAGGTATTAGCCGACAGGATTTTACTCGAAGATCAGCTTATTACGTTGCTGTTGGGTGAACGCTAAATCGGTTGTTGAGTTGTTATAATAAAAAGAAGCCCGGTACTTTACCGGGCTTTTTTAGTGTTGCTCTCAAAAAACAAGCCGTGGTTTCGTTGGCTTACACAAAGCTTAGGAGGTCATTATTGTTGTTAATTGCCGCTACTCGCTATTATCTTTACGGCTTCTTCTAAGCTTATTTCTTCGACTTCGTAAGTGGGTATTTCGTCTTTCATATCCATATCCCCTATTTAGCTGAACTTTGATTTACATTAACAATATTAGGTAATTAAAGATAATAATTCAAGTTAATTATAGATAATGAGCGCATCTTATTGATTTTAAGGTGAATATAGCTTAAATGTAGGGAGCCTTATGACGGTTATGCTCCTGTTTGCTATTGGTTTAGCGCTGTCTCAAGGCCTCGTTTTGGTAATATTCAAGCGTATCTAAAGCATTATTTGTAGTATGGTAATTAGATACCAAAAACCACATAGTCATCAAGGAGGGTTTAATTATGTCCGAAATTCCCAGTTTAAGACGCGAAACGCGTTACGGTATTCCTGCTGCCGACCAAATTTTATTTAATCGTTATTATCTTATTGGTTATTCCTACTATTTTAGGCAGGCAAAATGGGCATTGGAAATTATAAGTCCCGACAGAAAATACATTTCTCCAGAAAAAGTAAAACGGATTGATAAATTCCGACCTGATTTTCGTATTCCCGAAATGTTTCGAGCCGATTTAGATGTGTATAAAGGCTCTGGATTGACCCGAGGCCATTTGGTTGCCAGTGCCGATAAGTTGGATACAGATCTGCAAAATAGTGAAACATTTTTGCTTTCGAATATGTCACCCCAAAACAGGAGTTTTAATAGCGGTATCTGGAGCCAGCTAGAAGCGAAGGTAAGGGAACTGGATGCCAATAAAAAAGTATATGAAACCTATGTGCTCAGCGGGCCTATTTTTGATTTTGACAAAAAAGTAAAAAGCATCGGCGATACCGAAGACAAAGGTATCCCTATCCCTATTCCACCGGCGTATTTTAAATCAATACTCACCGAAAACAATCGCGGCAAACTTAAAATGTGGTCATTTATTATTCCCAATAAAAAAGTTGATATGCCATTAGAGAGTTATCTTGTATCAACCGAAACCGTCGAACGGTTTGCCGGGATTCAATTATGGGAGCGTTTAATGGGTAAAAAAATGGATATAGAAAAAAAGAAAACTCGTTCTATGTGGTAACTGTAGTTAATTGTTTTGGAACCGCGCCAAAGTTGAAGAGATTATTTGGCCTGAATTAGGGATAACAAATTCTGCCGTTCTCCACCGGACAGCGCGGCAGTCGAGCAGCCACGGATGCGTGTTTTTTGGTAACCCCAGCTTCCTGTCCTCGTTTAATAACTGATATCTCTTATCCCTAGTTCAGGTTAAGTGCTGTACTTGTTGGCTTAGCCGATATGC
>VAPM010229673.1_pt1 | contig 33219 bp, 25 predicted proteins | sample 3395091 | NCBI WGS metagenome assembly VAPM01 (sample SAMN08290445, study PRJNA428436) | hydrothermal vent metagenome | isolation source: Deep-sea hydrothermal vent chimney 3 | place: Pacific Ocean: Juan De Fuca Ridge
ATACTTACTTTATTATTTGTGATAGCTGGTTATGCAGCCGCTTCAGAAATTCAGACGCATTTTCCTTTTGTCCAACATTTTTTCCCAACGGCAGATCATGTCAGTGATTTAGATGGGGAGCCACCGTCCGCCGTTGTCTATAAAGAAAAATCTATTCTTGGTTATGTTTTCTATACCGATGATGTTATAAAAATTCCAGCCTATTCAGGTAAGCCTATTCGTACACTTGTTGGTTTTGATATTACAGGAAAAATTACGGGTTTGAAAATTGTACATCATGAAGAACCCATTCTTGTCGTTGGTGTGTCTGAGGCTAATCTACAGATCTTTATTAATCAATATATAGGCAAGTTTGTTAATGACAAAATAAAAATTGGTGGCCGAGATCGTGATGGTTATAAGTCCATTGATGCCATTAGCGGTGCAACGATTACAGTCATGGTTCTTAATGCCTCGATTAATAAATCCATACGCAAAATTGCTCAGGTACGGGGTATTTTAAGCCAGAATGGCAAAGTGCTTGCCGAGGTAAAAGCATTTGATGATGAACCCATCTGGATATATGCCTGGCGAGATAAAGTGTTTCAGATATCTATTTTAATTTTTGGTTTGACGGTATTAATGCTTATTTTAATAATGCAGGACTGGTTGGCAAAAAATGCCGTTTTTCTGACATATTTAAGAACGGGCTATCTTGTTTATACTGTTTTCTTTATTGGCTGGTACTCTCTGGCGCAACTTTCAATTGTTAATGTATTTACTTTTGTTAGTTCATTTATGCATGGTTTTAGTTGGGAAAATTATCTTATTGATCCCATGATGTTTTTGTTATGGGGTTTTGTTGCGGTCACTGTTTTACTCTGGGGGCGAGGTGTGTACTGTGGCTGGCTTTGTCCTTTTGGTGCGATGCAGGAATTGGTTTTTCGGATTACTGAACGTTTCAAATGTCCAACATTTGAATTTCCTGAGGTTGTTCATGAGCGTTTATGGGCGATTAAATATATTATTTTGTTAGGATTATTTGCGGTTTCGCTACAATCACTGGTTATGGCCGAGCAGCTTGCCGAAGTTGAACCGTTTAAAACGGCTATCACACTACACTTTGCGCGTGAGTGGAGTTATATTTTTTATGCAACCAGCTTATTGGTAATATCTGCATTTAATCGTAAATTTTATTGTCGCTATATTTGTCCTTTAGGAGCGGCACTGACATTTCCTTCTAAATTTCGTATTTTTGAATGGCTACGTCGTTATAAAGAATGTGGTCGTCCCTGCCAGATTTGCAGAAATGAATGTGAAGTACGTGCAATGCGTTCAACAGGTGAAATTATTGCTAACGAATGCCATTATTGTTTGGACTGCCAGGTGACCTATTGGAATGCTTACAAGTGCCCACCATTAGTTGAAAAACGTAAAAAAAGAGAACGTGCCAGTAAGTGATAAAAGAATCAGGTAATAAGCACTTGTTTTTACTTAGTTTTATGGAAGCTGCTTTTTATCCCTGTTTTAAATTTTTTTTGCTTGACCTACATCAATGTACATTTGATATATAAGTACTAATTTTCTTATATAAATATTAGAAGACGAAATATTTGAAACCAACCATGTTATGAGGGAGACGTTATGAACAGTGTAAAATTATCCATCGGAAGTATAATTCTGGCAGGAGTTTTCGCCAGCTCGCCTCTGTATGCTGCAAGCGGTGAGCATCCGGACACACCTGAAGAAGAAATGCGTTACAAGGGCGCGCCAATTCCTATTGACCCTGGCTCAGCAAAGGAGCAGCTGACACGCAAAGGGCCAAAGATTTCAACGGCTGAGTTTGCTCGAGCCAAGCAAATATTCTTTGAACGCTGCGCAGGTTGTCATGGCGTATTACGTAAAGGTGCAACAGGTAAACCATTAACCCCCGACATTACTTTGCCAAAAGGAACCGAATATTTAAAAGCTTTTATTGGTTATGGTTCTCCCGGTGGTATGCCTAATTTTGGTTCTTCAGGCCAATTATCAGAATCAGATGTCGATTTAATGGCACGTTATTTACAGCATGAACCACCCGTACCTCCTGAATTTGGTATGAAGGAAATCAAGGCTACCTGGAAAGTAATTATACCGGTAAATAAACGCCCCAAGAAGCAAATGAACAAATACGATCTGAAGAATATTTTTTCGGTTACATTGCGTGATTCAGGTGAAATTGCTCTCATTGATGGTGATAGCAAAAAGATTATCGACATAATAAAAACAGGTTATGCCGTTCATATTTCTCGTATGTCAACATCAGGTCGTTACCTTTATGTTATTGGTCGTGATGCAAAAATTAACCTGATTGATTTATGGATGAAAAAACCTGGTACCGTTGCTGAAGTTAAGGTGGGTATGGAAGCTCGTTCAGTGGAGACCTCCAAGTACAAAGGTTATGAGGATAAATATGCAGTTGCAGGTTCTTACTGGCCACCACAATATACCATTATGGAAGGCGATACACTTGAGCCTCTCAAAATTGTGAGTACACGTGGCATGACAGTGGATACACAGGAATACCATCCAGAGCCTCGTGTTGCAGCCATTGTGGGTTCACATGAAAAACCGGAGTTTATTATTAACGTAAAGGAAACCGGAAAAATTTTGATGGTAAACTATTCTGACCTTGATAACCTTGAGGTAACAACAATTAATGCTGCACTTTATTTGCATGATGGTGGTTGGGATTCAACATTACGCTACTTCCTGACTGCGGCTAATAAGTCCAACAAGATTGTTGTAGTGGATTCAAAAACATCAAAGTTAGCTGCAATTGTTAAGGTGGGTAAAATCCCGCATCCTGGTCGTGGTGCAAACTTTATAGATCCAAAATATGGTCCTGTTTGGGCAACCAGTCATTTGGGTGATGATACAATTTCTTTAATTGGTACTGATCCTAAAAAGCACAAAAAATATGCCTGGAAAGTGGTACGTACTTTAAAAGGTCAGGGAAGTGGTGCACTATTTATTAAAACTCATCCAAAGTCTTATCACTTATATGCGGATACACCTTTAAATCCAGATGCAAAAATAAGTCAATCGGTTGCAGTTTTTGATATAAGACATATTAACAAGCCTTACAAAGTGCTCCCTATTGCGAAGTGGGCGAACTTGGGTGAAGGACCAAAACGTATAGTGCAACCTGAGTATAACTACAAAGGTGACGAGGTCTGGTTCTCAGTATGGAGTGGCAAGAAGCAGCAGTCTGCAATTGTTGTTATTGATGATAAAACGTTGAAACTGAAAAAAGTTATTAAAGACAAACGTCTAATAACTCCAACAGGTAAATTCAATGTGTATAACACCATGCATGATGTTTACTAATCGGGTATTTATTATGTGTTAATTAAGCTAAATGGATTGGCGGGGCGTTTTTCCCCGCCTAATCTTAAAAACTTTAATTCAGAGGTAATGTAATGAATGAATCAGCAAAAGTGTATTTGGTAGGTACTGGCCCTGGTGACCCTGAATTGTTAACGGTTAAAGCTTTGCGTCTTTTGCAGAATGCCGACGTGGTCATTTATGACCGTTTAGTTTCCGAAGCCATTCTGGAACAGATTCCATCCGGTGTGAGTCGAATATATGTTGGTAAAAAAACTGGTAATCACACTTTCCCACAAGATGAAATCAATCAATTATTAATAAGTTTAGTCGATGGTCAACGTACTATTGTGCGCTTAAAAGGTGGAGACCCCTTTATTTTTGGTCGAGGTAGTGAAGAAGCCCTGTTTTTGTCAAAGCAGGGAATTGAATTTGAAGTCGTGCCGGGTATTACAGCAGCTTCTGCCTGTACAACGTATGCGGGTATCCCGTTAACGCATCGTGGCTTAGCGCAAGGCGTACAAATTGTTACTGGACATAGTCAGTCTGACCAGCCTCTTGAGCTTGACTGGAAAGCATTGGCTGATGAAAATAAAACCATTGTTATTTATATGGGACTAGCCAATATTGAACTGATTTGTAGAAAGCTAATAGTTGCCGGCCTTGATGATAATACGCCTGCCGCTGCCATTCAGAACGGGACAACAGCCCATCAACAAAGGGTCTTATCTACTTTATCATTGTTAGCATTGGATGCTGAAAATGCAATGATACAACCACCTGTTATTTTTGTTATTGGTAAAGTGGTATCACTTGCTGATTCTCTGGACTGGTTTGAAACAGAAGATACCATGGGAAGTTATTTTTCAGAGCCAGGAAAAATATTACATGGTTAGTAATAATAACCACAACAACTTGTTTGTGAGGTTATTGTTCATTGCCATGATGTCGATATCTTTTGCATCAGGTGCTGTTGCCGAGGGTTCAGATAATATATCCGAGCAACGTCAGGTAGAGTTGCACAATTTATTACTTCAGGATTGTGGCTCCTGTCATGGTATGACGATGAAGGGTGGTCTGGGGCCGGCCTTAACCGCCGAGGCTTTAAAAAACAGGCCTCGCCAGGTAATTGAAGCAACAATTTCAGATGGGCGCTCCGGTACACCAATGCCTCCTTGGAATACCATATTAACCAAAGATGAAATTCGCTGGATAGTTGATACACTCTATACAGGTATCAAACTATGACGGTTCTTAGTAAAACAATATTTCTAACATTATTATTCAGCCTGCTAACGGCCTGTGCCAGCGTGAATTTGCGTGGAACGGGTGACCTTGGTGTTGTGATTGAACGGGCCAGTGGCAGTGTTCGGATTATTGAAACAACAAATGCAACGGCTCTATCACGTGTTAAAGGATTAGGTGATTTATCACATGCATCGGTTGTTTATTCACGTGATGAAAAATATGCTTATGTGTTTGGACGTGATGGTGGTTTAACCAAGATTGATATTCTAAATTCAAAAATCACCAAACGCATTATTCAATCAGGTAACAGTATTGGAGGGGCCATCTCTCAAGATGGTAAACTGGTTGCCGTTTCAAATTATAAACCGGGTGGGGTTAAAATTTTTAATTCCGACACACTTGAGTTGGTTGCTAACATTCCCGCAACTTATGGCAGTATGAATAAGCAATCAAAGGTAGTGGGGCTAGTTGATGCACCCGGCCAACGTTTTGTTTTTTCACTGTATGATGCAGGTGAAATATGGTTGGCTGATTTAAGTGGAATTAAACAGGGTAGTGGTAAGCCAGTAATAACAAAGTATAAAAATATTGGGCGGCAGCCTTATGATGGTTTAATTACGCCTGATGGTCGTTATTATATAGCAGGCTTATTTGGCCAGGATGGTCTTGCACTATTGGATTTATGGCATCCTGAAAAAGGTGTTAAAGGCATTCTTAATGGCTATGGTCGTGGCAGTAAAAAAATGCCCGTGTATAAAATGCCACATCTTGAAGGCTGGGCAATGACAGAAGACTATGCTTTTCTACCTTCCGTTGGTCGGTATTCTGTACTGGTTGTTAACCGCCATAACTGGAAGCAGCTAACAACCATTGCTGTTCATGGGCAACCAATATTTGTGATGGCGAGGCCGGACGGAAGACAGGTATGGGTTAATTTTGCCTATCCACGCAATGATACGGTACAAGTGATTGATACCGAGAAATTAAAGATTATTAAAACGCTTAAGCCGGGCAAAGCCGTTTTGCATATGGAATTTACACCACGTGGTGAGCAGGTTTGGGTATCTGCGAGAGATGCCGGTAAGGTAACGGTTTATGATACACAGAGTTTTAAACCCGTCACGTCATTACCCATGAATAAACCAAGCGGTATCTTTTTTACTAATCGTGCTCATCGTATTGGTTTGTAGCTTAGCTGGAGTAATTTAATGCATCGAATAAAAACAATTACTAAAGCTGATAACAACCTATCTGGGCTGCAGCCCGATAAACAAAAACTCAACGATCTGGAAAGGCATTTGTTAAATGATTTTCAGCATAATCTTCCTTTAGTTTCTCATCCGTACAAAGAAATTGCAGAGCAACTGGGTTCTAGCGAAGAAATTATTATTGATACACTAAACAAGCTGAAAAAACAGGGTTTTGTCAGTCGTGTTGGAGCCGTATTTCGTACCAATAGTATTGGTGTAAGCACTTTGGCTGCGATGTCGATACCGGCAAAAGAAGTTGATAATGTTGCAGCAATAATAAATAGCTATAGTGAAGTTAATCATAACTATCAGCGAGAACACCACTTTAATTTATGGTTTGTGGTGACTGCCAGTGATGAGCAAACATTAAATAGTGTTTTAGATGATATTGAACATCGTAGTGGACACCCTGTTATGTATTTACCTATGTTGGAAGATTATCATGTTGATTTGGGTTTTGATCTAAGTATTGATTCTGTGGATGGACGGGAGGCCAGTTTTAATGGACATGAAAGCTAATCGTCTACCATCTTTACCTGAACGTGTTCAGTTTGATGAACTGGATCAGGCATTGATTACCCGTATTCAAACAGGACTGCCTATTAGCGTTACACCCTATGCTGATTTAGGAAAAGAACTGGGTATGAAAGAAAGTGAGGTGCTTGAACGTTTGCAACGTTTAAACAAGTCTAATGTTATTAAACGTTTCGGCGTAGTCGTACGTCATCATGAGTTAGGGTATCGAGCCAATGCAATGATAGTATGGGATATTCCAGATCAAACTGTTAGCAAGTTAGGCTTATGTCTGGGGCAGTTTGATTTTGTAACATTGTGTTATCGTCGTCCACGTCGTTTACCTGAATGGCCATATAATTTATTTACAATGATTCATGGGCAGGATCGTGATGATGTACTTGAAAATATTCAGTTCTTAATTAATCGTTGCGACCTTAATGAGATTAAATATGAAGTATTATTTAGTACTCGGCGCTTTAAACAACGTGGGGCTATTTATCACAAAGAAAATAGCCAGATAAACAACTGAACTTATGACTGAGATAGATAAAATTGATCGTAATATCATTAATGTTTTACAGGCAGGTTTTCCTTTAACGGAAACACCGTATGCTGATGTTGCAACTCAACTTGGTATTAGTGAAGCAGAGTTATTAAAAAGATTAAAGTGTTTGCTTGAAGATAAAATCTTAACCCGGTTTGGGCCAATGTATGATGCACAAAAACTCGGTGGTGCATTTAGTCTGGTTGCTATTAGGGTACCGGAAAATAAATTTGATAAAGTGACCGAAGTGGTCAATAGTTACACTGAAGTTGCACACAATTACCAACGCGACCATGATTTTAATATGTGGTATGTATTGGCAACAGAAACACCGCAACAAATAGATGCAATTAATCACGATATTGAAAAGCGTACCGGCCTGAAAGTATTTAACATGCCCAAGCTGGAAGAATATTTTATTGGTCTACAGCTACAAGTTTAATTAATAAATAGTATGGATATTGCAGTGGCACAACAAGTATTAGCCGACAACTTTGTTTTGGATGATCTTGATCGAAAAATCATTCATGCCACCCAATCGGGTTTACCGCTAGTATCACGTCCTTATGATGCTATTGCTGAATGTACAGGAATCAGTAGCAGTGAAGTTATCTCGCGCATGGGCGCGATGCAGCAGCAGGGTATTATTCGCCGTATTGCAGCTGTCCCTAATCATTTTGCATTGGGATATAAAGGTAATGGCATGACGGTGTGGAATGTGCCCGATGAGAAAATTACTGAATTGGGTCAGCAGGTGGGTGCACTGGATTTTGTTAGTCACTGTTATCATCGGCCACGATTTTTACCCGGCTGGCCATATAATTTATTTGCCATGGTACATGCTCATAATCGTGAAGAGGCAATGACATTGGTTACTGAAATTGCCAAGTTATTAGGTGAGGATGATCATGGCCATGATGTCTTGTTTAGCAAGCGAATTCTGAAAAAGACAGGTATGCGGCTATTATAATTAAATCTTTATATCGATGGTTATTATTAGTAAGCAGTTAGGAGATTAAGATGTTCCGTATTAGTCAATATATGCGCGAGTTAGAAAATCCACAACCATTGGGCGCTAAACGTACTCCCCCTGGCCCGGTTGTTATCTGGAATCTTATTCGGCGCTGTAACCTAACATGTAAACACTGCTATTCTATTTCAGCCGATAAAGATTTCCCTGGGGAACTTTCAACACAGGAAGTTTTTAATACGATGGATGATTTAAAAAAATTCCATGTGCCTGTCCTGATTTTATCGGGTGGTGAACCCTTGATGCGCCCTGATATTTTTGATATTTCCAAACGTGCTAAAGAGATGGGTTTTTATGTTGGGCTGTCAACCAATGGTACGATGATTAATGAATCCAATATTGATGCTATTGCTGCGATAGGTTACGACTATGTTGGTATTAGTATTGATGGTGTGCGTGAAACACATGACAAGTTCCGACGTAAGCAAGGTGCGTTTGATGAATCGATGCACGGTATACGTTTGTGCCATCAGGTCGGTATTAAAGTGGGTATGCGTTTTACTCTTACGGTGGATAATGCAGATGAATTACCTGAATTATTAAATATAATGGAACAGGAAAAAATTGATAAGTTTTATCTTTCTCACTTGAATTATGCCGGGCGGGGTAATAAAAACAGGAAAGATGATGTTGTACATCAGCTCACTCGTAATGCAATGGATTTATTATTTGATACTTGTTGGCAACATATTGAGGCGGGTCGTGAACGCGAGTTTGTAACGGGAAATAATGATGCCGATGGTGTTTATCTTTTATACTGGATTGAAAAGCATTTCCCAAACAAACTGGAACACATGCGAGCCAAACTAGCACAGTGGGGTGGCAACTCTTCTGGTGTTAATATTTCGAATATTGATAACCTGGGCAATGTTCATCCCGATACTTTCTGGTGGGATTATAATTTGGGTAATGTTAAAGAGCGGTCCTTCCCTGAGATCTGGCAAGATCGAAACGACCCATTAATGGATGGGCTAAAATCTCAGCCACGGCCACTGGAGGGGCGTTGTGGAGAGTGTTGTTATCTGGACGTATGTGGCGGTAATACCCGAGTACGTGCTTACCAGTTAACAGGTAATTTCTGGGCAGAAGATCCAGCCTGTTATTTATCTAATGAAGAAATTGGTACACAGACAGCAGCTGAACGTTTGCAGCTAACGCCCTGGTCTCGCCAAAGCAAAGGTGCCCAGACTAAGCGAGCATGAATCTGTATATAAGGAATGCCAGATAACTCTTTAAAGTATGAGCATGAATAAATTACATCATAAAATTATCCTCAGTGGTCTATGGATTTTAGCCAGTTTTGCTTATATTTCAAGTGGTTATGCTGGTAAAGACTTACCCCAGAAATTGTATCAACAGCACTGTGCAAGTTGTCATGCTGCCGATCGTTTAGGCGGGATGGGGCCGGCATTGTTACCGGAAAACCTGAGGCGGCTACGTAAAAAGAAGGCATTAAGTGTTATTGAAAAAGGCCGTGCAGCAACACAAATGCCAGGTTTTGGTAAAATTTTAACTTCCGCACAAATTAAATCACTTACCAATTATATTTATACACCATTAGCATTTGTTCCTGAATGGGGCATGGCTGAAATTAAAAAATCCCATATTATTCAATATAAATTGGGTCGTTTAGGCGATAAACCGATTTTTAAGGCTGATATGCTTAATCTGTTTATCGTTGTTGAGCTAGGCGATCACCATGTAACACTCTTAGATGGTGACAAATTTGAACCGATCCACCGCTTTAAATCCCGCTTTGCCTTACACGGTGGGCCTAAATATTCTCCTGGTGGCCGTTATGTTTATTTTGCTTCACGTGATGGCTGGATAAGCAAGTATGACATTTATAACCTGAAAACAGTGGCAGAAATTCGGGCAGGGATTAATACCCGTAATCTGGCTATATCGGGTGATGGTAAAACAATCCTTGTTGGCAACTATCTGCCCCATACGCTGGTGTTGCTGGATACAAAAAATCTTGAACCTATCCAGATTATTCCTGTTAAAGATAAAAGTGGTAAATCCTCGCGAGTGAGTGCTGTGTACGCCGCGGTACCACGTAATAGTTTTATTATTGCACTTAAAGATATCCCTGAAGTCTGGGAAATGTATTATAACGATAAGCATGAGCCCGTTTACAATGGCTTAGTGCATGATTACCGGCAAGGTGAAGGGGTAGAAGATAAGAGCCGCTTCCCGATACGACGTATTCTTCTGGATGACTATCTGGATGACTTTCAGTTTGACCCGTCTTATACCTATTTAATGGGAGCGGCACGAAACGCTAAAAATGGTCAGGTGATTAATTTAAATATACGTCGTAAGGTCGCTGATCTTGAGCTAACCGGCTTACCCCACCTTGGCTCAGGTATTACCTGGATTTACAAAGGCCGCCGAGTGATGGCGACACCCAACCTGAAGAAGGGTGAAATCAGCATTATTGATATGACGAGCTGGAAAACCATTAAACGAATCAAAACACTTGGCCCCGGGTTCTTTATGCGTAGCCATGAAAATTCTCCTTATGCCTGGGCTGATGTGTTTTTTGGGCCGAACAAAGACGCCGTACATATTATTGATAAACAAACACTTAAAATTGTTAAAACACTCCGGCCATCACCCGGTAAAAATGCAGCCCATGTTGAATTTGATCGCTATGGAAAGCATGCTTTATTAAGTGTGTGGGATATGGACGGTGAGTTAATTATTTATAATGCCGATACCCTAAAAGAAATTAAACGCCTGCCAATGAAGAAGCCATCCGGTAAATATAACGTGTACAACAAAATAAACCGTTCAGCAGGAACAAGCCATTAGTTAGTAAGCTTGAAATACAGCTAGAGCCTAATTCACATGATACGGGCAATATAACCTCAATAATTTACTGATTATTAATGAAATAATCAGCTAACTTCCCCTTGATTTTCGTCTATAACGGACACATAAAAACACTCTCAGGAAATGAGACTGAGGTTCAGATAAGCTCATGATAGGGCTTGACTCTCTGAATAACAGGTCTATTATTAGCACTCACAGTAGATGAGTGCTAATTTATTTTAGTCCATTATGCTTAGTTGTATCTATTTGATTTTATTGATCTTTTACTAGGAGAAAGCAAAATATGAAGATCCGTCCTTTACACGACCGTGTTGTCGTACGCCGTATGGCAGAAGAAACTACCACTGCAAGCGGGATCGTTATCCCTGATAGTGCAACAGAAAAACCAGCCGAAGGTGAAATTCTTGCCGTTGGTAAAGGTAAAGTTAACGAAAGCGGTAATGTTATCGCTTTAGACGTAAAAGTTGGCGACAAAGTTTTATTTGGTAAATACGCTGGCCAGGAAGTTAAGGTAGATGGCGAAGAAGTTATCGTCATGAATGAAACTGACATCATGGGCGTACTTGAAGCTTAAGTGCCATCGTGATACTTCAGAATTTAATTTAAGAATTTCCGTTAATATTCCAAGAGGAAAATAACATGTCTGCAAAAGAAGTAAAATTTAGTGAAGATGCACGCCAACGCATGTTGGCTGGCGTAAACACACTCGCAAATGCGGTAAAAGTAACATTAGGGCCTAAAGGTCGTAACGTTGTATTAGATAAAAGCTTTGGCGCACCGACCATTACAAAAGATGGTGTATCGGTTGCTAAAGAAATCGAATTAGCTGATAAATTCGAAAACATGGGCGCACAAATGGTGAAGGAAGTTTCTTCACAAACGTCTGATATTGCCGGTGACGGTACAACCACGGCGACTGTTCTGGCTCAGGCCATTTTAATGGAAGGCGCAAAAGCGGTTGCTGCTGGCATGAACCCAATGGACTTAAAACGTGGTATCGATAAAGCAACAATAGCTGTTGTTGAAAGCTTAAGCAAAATGTCAAAACCTTGCTCAGACGATAAAGCGATTGCACAAGTAGGCACAATCTCTGCAAACTCTGATGAAGAAATCGGAACAATCATTGCTAATGCAATGGGCAAAGTCGGCAAAGAAGGCGTTATCACTGTTGAAGAAGGTTCAGGTTTTGCAAATGAATTGGACGTTGTAGAAGGTATGCAGTTTGACCGTGGTTACCTGTCACCTTACTTTGTAAACAACCAACAAAGCATGACCGCTGATTTAGAAGAACCTTTTATTTTGTTACACGACAAAAAAATCTCGAATATCCGTGATTTGCTGCCTACATTAGAAGCCGTTGCTAAATCGGGCAAACCTTTACTAATTATTTCGGAAGATGTTGACGGTGAAGCTCTGGCTACACTGGTTATCAATAACATGCGCGGCATTGTTAAAGTGTGTGCGGTTAAAGCACCTGGTTTTGGTGACCGTCGTAAAGCCATGTTACAGGATTTAGCGATTCTTACTGGTGCAACGGTTATCTCTGAAGAAGTTGGCTTAGCGTTAGAAAAAGTAACCTTAGACGACCTAGGTACAGCGAAACGTATTTCAATCAGCAAAGAAGAAACAACCGTGATTGATGGCGCTGGTAAAGCAAAAGAAATTAAAGAACGCGTTGATCAAATTCGTTCACAAATCGAAGAGTCTTCTTCTGATTACGACAAAGAAAAACTCCAGGAACGTGTTGCTAAATTAGCTGGTGGTGTTGCGGTCATTAAAGTTGGCGCAGCAACTGAAGTTGAACTTAAAGAGAAAAAAGCCCGTGTTGAAGATGCACTTCATGCAACACGCGCTGCAGTAGAAGAAGGCGTGGTACCTGGTGGTGGTGTTGCCTTGATTCGTGCACTGCAATCTTTAAAAGATATTGAAACGGTGAATCACGACCAGGAAGTCGGTATCAACATTGCTAAACGCGCAATGGAAGAACCGCTTCGTCAAATCGTAAGCAATGCCGGTGGTGAACCATCTGTTGTTGTAAACGAAGTTGCAAACGGTAAAGGTAACTACGGTTACAACGCTGCAACCGGTGAATACGGCGACATGATTAAAATGGGTATTTTAGATCCAACAAAAGTAACACGTACTGCACTTCAAAATGCAGCATCGGTTGCGGGTTTAATGATTACCACTGAAGCCATGGTTGCGGATGCACCAAGTGATGAATCGGCTCCTGCTATGCCTGATATGGGCGGTGGCATGGGCGGCATGGGTGGAATGGGCGGCATGATGTAGTGCGACGAGAGTCGCTAAGGTAGTTAGCCTTTTCTGTACTACTACGCCTTAACCGGTAAAGCAGAAAAAACTAGCATTATAATAATCCGGTCGTCCGGGTCTCTAAACAGCCCGGACTTCCGGATAACTTTAAGTAGTTATCTGGGATTTCGGGTCGTTTTCTATGACCCGATACTCCTTTTTCAAATTGAGTATGCCTGTACAAAAAACTAGATGGGAACATCTATGTTTGGAATATAGGGATGGTCGGGTTTATGCGGCTAGCTATCTAGCTGTGGCGTAAGCCAATTCAATGATTGTTCACTTTGCATTCAAGCAAATAGAGAACCTGTTGTTCAGCCAACAGTAGTCTAGGGATAGTGCATAACTGGTAACGGTTTTGTGCGAAGCTTCCTGACAATGTAACCCCGTGAGGGAATATCTGATTGTGAAATTGGATAGTCGATTCTGCCAGCTACAAGGCGGATGAGGTACTAGGCTGGGTGATATGGCTAACATATGTGAACTGCTGATAAATTCCGTCAACCGCGAAGAGCTAAAGTAGCTGTTAAGCTTTAACCAAAAGGTGTGTGGTGGGTCATTTTCTTTACATCTGGAAATGCGCTGATATTTCACCATCGGAAGATAGGCAGAGCCTAAATCACTCTTGTCATTGAGTTGGAACTCGGTAAGCCCAAATCTCCGCCCTTTCTTTGAAAAGGCAGGTGAGCCGCAAGGCGAACTGTTGGAGGTGTGGGTAAAGGAGAGCAGAAAAAGCGAATGTCATTCTGTAATGGAATGAATAGGGATTGAGATATTATCCTGCGCGAAAGCGTGCAGACTTCTGTTTGGTCTTTAATCGCGTGAAAACGTGTAAAACCACCCAAAAGAAATTCGGATTGATGTGTATCAAGCCGACTTTCACTAAAACGAGCCCCTGTGGGATGAAGATAATTCTCCCGCAGGGGAGTTGCGTTCTCTTCATTCTGCTAGGGCTTTTCTTTTTAAGCAATAGGAGAATAGCAAGATGAGTATACGACAACAAGTTGTACCTGCGTTCTCCCACCGACCGGAACACTGGCATGCCATAAACTGGCAGCAAGTGCACCAACAGGTGAGGGGGCTACAGGTACGAATCGCGAAGGCGACAAAAAAGGGGCAGTGGCGCAAAGCGAAAACTTTGCAAAGGTTACTGACCCGTTCGTTTTCTGCCAGAGCATTGGCAGTGAAGCGAATAACAGAAAATCAGGGCAAGAACACGCCTGGAGTTGATGGTGAATGTTGGGGTACTCCTGATGCCAAATGGCAAGCCATAAGTCGGTTGACGCGCAAAGGTTATAAGCCTAAGCCGTTACGTCGAGTTTATATTCCAAAAGCAAACGGCAAACGCCGTCCGCTTGGGATACCAACGATGCTGGACAGAGCAATGCAGGCACTATACCTGTATGCACTGGAACCCGTATCGGAAACAACGGCGGACCGAAATTCTTATGGTTTTCGTCCAATGCGTTCCACAGCGGATGCGATTGAGCAGGTTTTTATCTGTCTTAGTCGTAAAAATTCCGCACAGTGGGTGCTAGAAGGCGATATCAAAGGGTGTTTCGATAATATCAGTCATGACTGGCTTCTATCCAATGTTTTACTGGATAAAGTTGTGTTAAAGAAATGGCTGAAAGCTGGATACATGGAGTCTAATCGACTACGTCCAACAGAGGCGGGAACACCGCAAGGTGGAATAATCTCGCCAGTATTGGCTAACTTGGCGCTTGATGGTTTGGAAAAGGTGCTTGAATCCCATTTTGGGGTAAAGAACACCAAGAAAAGCTACAAGCACAAAGTTAACTATGTGCGTTATGCGGATGACTTTATTATTACAGGAATCTCTAAAGAGTTGCTGGAAAATGAAGTTAGACCAATTGTTGAAGCCTTTATGGCAAAACGAGGACTGACACTCTCTGAAGAGAAGACGGTCATAACGCATGTTTCTGATGGGTTTGATTTTCTTGGACAGAATGTTCGCAAATATAACGAGAAGCTTTTGATTAAGCCTTCACGTAAAAACATGCGAGCAGTACTGGAAAAGATACGGTCGATAGTTAAAGGTAATAAAACGGTTGCTGCGCATGTGTTGATAACAAAACTCAATCCTGTATTACGGGGCTGGGCAAATTATCATCGCGGTGTAGTAGCTAAAGAAACTTTTAACTATGTAGACTACAGGGTGTGGAAACTGCTGTGGCAATGGTGCAGACGAAGACATCAGAACCGACATAAACGCTGGATTAAAAAGAAATATTTTAAGACAGTGGGAAATCGGAACTGGGTTTTTAGAGCGCCAATACCGGATAGTGATAGGAATACATCGTTGATTTACACCAATGATGTTCCTATCAAACGGCATACGAAAATTAAATCAGAGGCTAATCTCTTTGACCCTGAATGGGAGCTGTATTTTGAGCAACGCCTTGCGCGTCGCTGGAAAGAAACCCATGCAGGTCGAAAGAAGTTGATATCACTGTGGTTCAATCAAAATAAGCGATGCTTAATTTGTGATGGACTAGTTACATTTGACACGGGGTGGAATATTCACCATATAGTGGAAAAATGTGATGGTGGTAGTGACCTTCTGAGTAATCTAGTATTGCTACATCCGAATTGCCATCGACAGCTGCACAATTCATTGTGAGATCCACCATTCCTGTCTGTTTATCTAAGGAATGGTGGTCAATAATGTGGTCAGTTAGCTTATCGGCGTAAGCGATTTGCGGGCTGCCATGTGGCATCTGTTGGTCGTTTGAGCTCGAGAACCATCCATGCGTTGTTTGATGTATTGCCGCGCATGGTACTGGCCAGCTTTGACATTGACGGGAAATTATTTCCGTCAAAAACAATCTGGCTATTAGCAATTTCAGCGACATGATAATTGCCGTAATACTTTGTACGCACTTGGGTTCCATCGGGTAAAAATACCGAGTCCCAATGTATCCCCTGAGTTGTAGGAAGGGTTGCTTCAAAGTCTTCAGCAGTACGGTCAAGGAAGTCCTGAACTATATGCTCAATCACAGACGAAGCCCGGGAGGGATAACGGTGAGAGAGTTCGTTATATAGTTCAGGTGATATTGGGATTGCTACAAAGGAATCGAGTGATAGTGACATTAGTTTGCCTCAAATAGGTTGTTATATTTACGATATACTATTATAGCGCTATATAGTACTATGTCAAGTGTTTGAAGGTATATCCTATAGGCAGGTAAAATTCTTTGTCTTAACTGTGAAATCGCTGGCTCAACCTCGGTTGGGCTTATAAAGGCTTGAGCCGTATGCGGGGAAACTCGCACGTACGGTTCTTAGGGGAGGGGTGGCCAGTAATGGTTGCTCCTTACCCGACAGCATCATCCCTCATTTCCAAACTGTTCCATGCAGTTTCAAGAAAGCTCGTAAGCTCTATGTTTACGGGTTTTTTTGTTGCCTTTTATTAGCAGAATAAAGCAAAGCGTGTTCAGCGTCTTCCCGGCTTTTGCTTCACTCTTGTATCAATAATATTACGATTAAAATACAGGGTATTTTTTCACATTTTAATACCTGATTTGTACCGCGACTTTTTAGAGCAAATCACTAGAATAAGACGGGCTGATTAACACCGCTGTCGTTACTCAGAGTAGGAGAGATGTTTATGAGCTAAAGAAGGATTTTTCTAGCACTATCATGAGCATTCGGGAATATCTAGCATTTATAATGGTAATATTACCAAGAAATGAAGGCTGGTTATTGATTATGATGTCCTCCTTGTCTAGTGACAACCTTCGGGTTGTTTTAGATATTGGGGGACGGAGCATTACTGACAGGGATGTCCTTATCAAATGCTCTACTAAATATATGAGAAATCAACATGCTTAGCTTTGGTTTATTTAGCCGCCAGTTTTTCAGACTTATACAGCCTAAAAATGTCTTCTTAAGACAGGATGTATTTCAAATAGATCCCAGATACCGTAAAATGGATACTTATAAGCGTGCCCGATATCGCAAAGAAGCAAAAGTACGTCTGCTCGCACTCAGTTGCATTTACCTGGCTTTTACTGCTTGGTGGATTATCTTTTACTAATTAGCTCTTTAATATTTATTTTGTTCTTTACTGTTTGAAAGACAGCCATATGCCCGCGTTCATTCCAGTGCACATCACCTTTAATGTATTTTAAACGAAGAGTTTCCTCTGCGGAGGTCTTTAGGTTGTTGTTTATAAAAGTGGGGAATAAATTGATAAAAGCGATATTATTCTTTGTTGCCCAGTTCTGCCAAAATATAACCTGTTTTGAATCAAGATCCTGATTCAAAACCTGGTCAGGCCAAGGATATACAGCGATGGTAAGCGGAATTTTACGCACGTCCAGATAAGATTTTAGTTGCGCCATATGGCCAGCTGAAATTTCCAGGCCTTTAGCAGCAAATTCCTTGAATAAATTATCATCCATCGTCCACAATGCACGGCGCTGTTTTAGTCCTTTATCCCATGAACGTGTTTTAGCTTTTAATAATGCAGAAAGATTTCGTAGTCGAGCAAGGAAATAAGTATATTGAGTAAAAAATTCTTTTACGCTCATCTTAGGTTTTAAATTTTTATTGGCTTGTGACTCTGCCGCTCCCAGGTTTGCCGCATTTCCCTTGCTGATGACGTTCTCGTTTTCATCAAAGCGATAGCCGAGGGCTTCATCTTCAGCATCGGATAAATCTATAAACACGATAACAGTGTCAAATTTAAGACCAACCGTGTCAATGAGATATTTAATTTTTCGGTAATAAATAATAGGTGAGTAAGATGAAACACCAGCATTTAAAATATCAACATTAAACTGCATGTAATAATTTTTTAAAAGACCGGCAAAGGTTTTATCAAAAGCGATGCCAACTCCTTCAGTGAATGAATCACCAATTAAAAGAATACGTTTTGTTCCTGCCGTTGGCTTGAGTGTAACGGTTCTATTAGTACTATCTTTAAAGCCGAGCGAATTAGTATCGATACGGTAATCATGCTTACCCCATTCGGCAAGATAGTTGCTGATATTTTTTTCCAGATCGTGGTGGTAAATTGTGTTTGGATTGCGGTAAAACGCCTCACGAATACTTGAGGTGACATAAGAAGGCTCAAATAGGCCGACTATTTTTAGTGCAGCTGCTAGACTAAAATCAATAATTAGAAAGCCAATAATGATAATGCTTGTAAGTGTTTTTTTGGGATTGGCTTCAAACCAGTTTTGTTGTGGTGTCATAATGAATTCGGCTTGATATGATTAGTTTTTTAAGTGCGTGTTAAATAAATAAGAAGACAGTATACCTGTATGCCAACAGAAATTGAAAAAAAAATAGAAGCAATTATTCAAACCGAACTACCTGCTGCATTAATTGAACCAACGGCAGTGCATTGGCAGTCTTTGCTTGAAAATATTGAAGATGTTTATTTTGGTAATACCTGGGATAGCAGCATTATTGAATCTTTAGCCAAAGTTTGGGCGTGTAGCGAAATAGTTGCTCGATGGTGTATTCGGTATCCACGATGGCTCATGGATTTAAACACTGCCAATATCGTTGAAAATAGTATGAGTTTTCATGATTACCGTGATAAATACCAGCAACAAAATGGTTCGGTTGCAGATGAAACAGATTTGTACAAAGTATTACGACAGTTCCGCAACCAACAGATGTTGCGCATAATCTGGCGGGATATTTGTGGCTGGAGTGATTTAAATAATACCATTTCTGAATTATCTGCATTAGCTGAAGTTTGTATTAACGTGGTGCGAGACTTTTATACTCAATCAGATTCTGATTTTAGCCGGGAATTTGGTCAGCCATATAGCGATAATAATGAGGAACAGGAATTAATTGTTATTGCGATGGGTAAGCTGGGCGCAGGCGAACTGAATTTATCATCCGATATTGATTTAATTTTTGCATATCACATGGACGGTAAAACCAGGGGTGGCCAGAAAGAGATTGAAAATTCCGAATATTTTATTCGTCTGGGTAAAAAGGTAATTTCAGCCCTAAATAATACTACTGAAGATGGTTTTGTTTTTAGAGTCGATATGCGCTTGCGTCCTTTTGGTGATGGTGGTGCACTTGCCAGTAGTTTTAATTCACTGGAAAATTACTATCAAATTCATGGCCGCGAATGGGAGCGCTATGCCATGATTAAGGCACGTGTTGTTGCCGGCAAAGAAGAAACGGCGAAAGAATTAATGCAAATGTTACGGCCCTTCGTGTATCGACGATATATGGACTATGGTGCTTATGAATCAATGCGTGAACTTAAGTCTATGATCACTCAACAGGTTAATAAAAAAGGCATGCAAGCCAATGTTAAGTTAGGTGCTGGAGGTATTCGTGAAATAGAATTTATTGGCCAGGTATTTCAATTAATTCGTGGTGGACGTGATGCGCGCTATCAGCAGCGTGAGTTACTTAAAATTTTAGCGGTTATAAAAGATGAACAGCGTTTACCTGAATATGCTGTGAACGAACTTTGTGAAGCTTATACCTTTCTGCGAAATACAGAACATTGCCTGCAGGCGGTGCGGGATCAACAAACGCATCAATTACCTGAGTTGGAAATAGAGCAAACACGGCTAGCTTTCGCGATGGGGTTTAATCATTGGTCCAAATTTATTATCGTTTTGGAAAAACACCGCATAAAAGTACAAGCTTTTTTTGAACAGGTATTTGATGCACCGCACACAGAAACGGAAGTCAGCAATAGTGTATTTAAACAAATCTGGCAAGATCAAATTTCTGAAGAGTCCATTGCCAATGAATTACTAAATATTGGTTATCAGGAACCGGATAGCGTTTTAAAAACCCTGGCTGACCTACGCGCTAGCAAAGCATTCCAGACGCGAACCACTCAAGGGCAACAAAGACTGAATAAGTTAATGCCAATGGTTATTGGTGCAGTCGGACAAGTTGCTAATGCAGATATAACTTTGCAACGTGTTATTGAAATAATAGAACAGGTCGCAAAACGCAGCGTCTATATGTCGCTGTTGATTGAGAATCCCCTTGCTTTATCTCAACTGGTAAAGCTTTGTGAGCAAAGCCCCTGGGTGACGCGTTATATTAGTCGACACCCTTTATTACTTGATGATTTACTCGACCCGCGCAGCTTATATGTGCCTGCAACCAAGCAAATATTAAAAGATGAATGTAATAAAAAAATACAGGACTTAAATCAGGCTGATGACGAACAAATTGCAGATACAGTTCGACATTTTAAACAATCGAATGTTTTGCGTATAGCGGCGGCTGATTTGGCTAAAGCCGTTACGCTTATGCGTATCAGTGATTATTTAAGCTGGTTAGCTGAAGTAGTGTTAGATGTTTCACTTGAACAGGCGTGGACGTATATGGTGCAACGTTATGGTCGGCCTGTTTGCGCTACAAACGGTGATGTTTGTGATAAAGGCTTTGCTATTATCGGCTATGGAAAATTAGGTGGTTATGAACTGGGGTATGGTTCCGATTTAGATATGGTTTTTTTACATGGGGCAAAAAGTGATCAGGACATGACTATGGTTGCACAAACCGCAACATCCGATAGCAATGCAATAAAAGCGCGGTCCATTGTAAATTCAGTTTTTTTTATGCGTCTGGGGCAGCGTCTTATTCATTTACTCAGTACTCGAACAGCAGCAGGGCGTTTATACGAGGTTGACCTTCGCTTAAGACCGGATGGTGCATCAGGGATGCTAGTTAGCTCAATTAAATCTTATGATAAATATCAAAACAACAAAGCCTGGGTCTGGGAGCATCAGGCGTTAGTGCGTGCACGTGCAATTTGTGGTGAGCCGGCTATTATGCAACAGTTCAATCATATTCGTAAAAGTGTCTTAACCCAACAACGAGATATCACACATTTAAAAAAAGAAGTGATTACGATGCGCGAAAGAATGCGCCAGTCGCTTAGTAAAGATAATTTCCAGCAGTTTGATATAAAACAGGGTGTCGGTGGTTTGGTCGATATTGAGTTTATTGTTCAGTTCTGCGTGCTTGCCTGGGCAAATGAATATCCGGAATTATGTGAGTTCACCGATAACATTAATTTACTACAAAGTTTACTTAAAGCTGGAAAATTGTCGGCACTAGATTCTGATAATTTAACGAATGCTTATAAAAAATACCGTCAACGCATCCATCGCTTGGCGTTGCAGGACCAAAGAGGTTTTGTTAGCGCTGATAAATATATTTCCCAACGTGACGATGTTAAGTTGGTATGGAGTCGGGTATTTTCTGAATAATGACACCCTAAAATAATATGGAAGCTACATTTTGGTATTAAATCTACAACTTAACAGAAAACCAGGAAAATTTAGAAGATCAGGAAAAAGCTGGATAGCTATTCTATTTGGTCTGATTTTTTTTGCCGGCGGCTTAAGTTTTTTATTTTTTACCGTGGTAGCGGATGTCTATGATGGTTGGCGAATGCAGTCATGGCAATCGACTCAGGCAAAATTACTTGCCACCAACCTTAATCGTAATTATTCGAATAATGCCGATACTTTTAATGCTTCAGCGCGTTACGAATATACCCTTGGTGGGCAGCGTTATATCAGTACGCGCGTTGCAATAGCCGACATGGCTGATAATATCGGCAATTTTCAAAAAACATTGGCGCAGCAATTACGCAACGCATTTCGTAATCGCCAACCAATCACAATCTGGTATGACCCGCAAAGCCCGACAAGTTCGGTTATTAATCGAGATATTCGTTGGGGGCTAATCGCTTTTAAAATGATTTTTGTTATCGTGTTTGGCGGTATTGGTTTTGCGATGTTGTATTATGGTTTTAAATCGGAAGATAAAATGTCTCGCTCACAAGTTGAACGCGAGCAACCTTGGCTTGTACGGCCTGAATGGAAAAATGGCGCAATTAAGTCTAACGCAAAATCCAGCATGGTCGCGGCATGGGGTATTACTCTTTTCTGGAATGCCATTAGTTTTCCCGCTAGCATCGCAGTTTTGCCGGAGATTATAGAAAAACAGGAACTCAAGTCGCTAGCCGTTTTTATTTTTCCACTTATTGGTTTAGGCCTACTGTATTGGGCGGTTAAAACATCTTTGCAGTGGCGACGCTTTGGGTACACGCCTCTCACAATGGATCCCTATCCGGGCAGTATTGCGGGACAGGTCGGTGGCCATATCCGTATTAACTGCACCTATCAACCGCAGCAAATTTTTAAAGTCACGCTTAGTTGTATTTACAGTTATATGTCGGGCTCAAGTAAAAGCCGAAGCCGCAAGGAAAATACAAAGTGGTTGGACGAAGGCTATGCGCAGGTTAATCCTGGAGCCAGAGCTGTTAATATTTATTTTTGTTTTGATGTACCCGATAATTTGCCCGCTAGTGACGACAAAACCAGTGAGTCTTACCACTTATGGCGTTTAACACTTGAATCTGAAATGGACGGCACGGATTTAAACCGAAACTTTGAAATACCGGTTTATAAAACCGGGCAACAATCGGCTCATATTAATTTTAAATCACCAGAATTATTACCTGCCGGGGTTGAGAAGGTGACCACAGAATCGTTGTTGCCATTAAGCCATACAGGTTCGAGCAAAACCCTATACTATCCTATGCTACGGAAGCCATCGAACAGTCTTGCGGGCGTTATTTTTGGTGGTATCTTTGCGGCGGTAGGCGTATTTTTATGGCAGCAGGCACAAACTGAAGGGGGAATGCTTTACTTTATGGCCAGCGTCTTTAGTTTGATTGGTTTTGGCGTCGTACTATCGGGAATTTATTCAGCATTTAATTCTCTGCAAATAAAATTTGATGGCATAAGCTTGCATTATCGTCGTCGGTTTCTTTTTTTTACCTTAGTGGATAAAGTGATTGCATACACAGGCATAGCAGGTATTGGCAGCAGTCAAGGTGGTACAGGTAATATTGGTGGTAAACACCGAATTGCTTATAAGATTTTCGCTTTGGTAAAAGGTAAAAAATATACACTGGTTGAATCAATTGATTCTGCGAGTAAGAAAGATCAGGTGATTGAATATTTTGAAAAGGAAATAAGTCGCTAGAGATTAACTATCGAAGTTCACTGCTGTCCCGTTAACTTAAACTTAATGCTGCCGAAATGTAAGTAATGCCTACGTTTATACTAATACTAATGCCGCCGGAAATGGAATGGGTGAGGCTGACTAACGGACTCGCTATTTGCCATCCATGGCCACTCGACTGCCGCGTCCGTGCGGCAGACGGTCCGTTAGTCAGCCTCACCCATCCCATATCCTACTTGTATGCTCGTTTCAAAAGTTAACGAGATAGCAGTGATCGAAGTTATTAAAAACGAACATAAACGGAAAGATATTATTGTTGCTAGTATTATTTTTTTGCTGGTTGGCTTATTTAGTCTTTAATATGTTATGCCAGATCTTTGAAGCAAAACTGGATGGTGCTGATTTCAATCATTGGTATAGTATCACCGTCTTTTAGTGGTAATTGCTTTGTGTTATTCGACACGAAAGCCCATTTGACTCAAAATCTGAAGAATACTGGATATTTTCAGTGCTTTACGCTCTCATTTCCCTGAATAATCGCGTTATAATAGCGAGCTGTATATATAGAAGGTGTAAGGAGAAATGTGCCATGTCGATGGCTGATCGTGACGGTTTTATCTGGTTTGACGGAAAATTAATCCCCTGGCGCGAAGCCACGGTGCATGTGTTAACGCATACCTTACACTATGGTACCGGCTGTTTTGAAGGTGTCCGTGCTTATCACGCCGATCAAGGGACGGCTATTTTTCGTTTGGATAAGCATACTGAGCGGCTGTTTAATTCTGCCAAAATTTTGGGTATGGAAATTCCACACAGCAAAGAAGAGCTTATTGCAGCTCAATTAGCGGCAGTAAAAGAGAATAATCTGGATTCGGCCTATATTCGTCCCATGTGTTTTTATGGTGCAGAAGGTATTGGTTTGCGTGCAGACAATTTAAAAGTACATACCATGGTTGCTGCTTGGGAATGGGGCGCTTATCTTGGCAAAGAAGCGTTAGAAAAAGGCATTCGTATAAAGACTTCATCCTTTACCCGTCATCACGTTAACATTACCATGTGTAAAGCGAAAGCTAACGGTAATTACATGAATTCCACCATGGCCTTGCAAGAAGCCTTGCGCGATGGATATGACGAAGCCTTGCTATTAGACGTTGATGGTTTTGTTGCCGAAGGCAGTGGCGAGAATATTTTTATTGTTCGCGATGGTGTTATTTATACTCCGGAATTGACCTCGGCACTTGAAGGCATAACCCGTGAAACCATTATGGCACTTGCAGAAGATATGGGTGTCGAAGTTAAATCCAAACGCATTACCCGTGACGAAGTGTATATTGCTGATGAAGCCTTCTTTACTGGCACGGCGGCAGAAGTTACTCCTATTCGCGAGTTAGATGGTCGTAGCATTGGCAGTGGTTCACGTGGCCCCATTACCGAAAAATTACAAACCATGTATTTTGACCTAGTGCATGGGCGTCTTGAAAAATATAATCATTGGTTAACGGTTGTTAAATAAATCTAATTAAAAAATAATGAAGTTGTTCGTTGAGGAGAATATGATGGCCGAAACAAAAGCAAAAACACCTAACGCCGCCGCGCGTTATGAAGTAACTCTAAAAGATTTACCTTTGCATTGCCCTATGCCCGATAGCAGTTTATGGGATTCGCATCCACGTGTTTTTTTACCGATAGAGGATACAGGTGAAGCGAAGTGTCCTTACTGTGGTGCGGTTTATACACTTAAAAGTAATTAAGGATCTGTCCAAGCACTGTATAAAATATGATTTCTGAAATTCCTCATTTTGAATCAGCACAGGTTCTAGTTTTAGGCGACGTTATGCTCGACCGCTATTGGGTGGGCGACACAAAACGTATTTCTCCAGAAGCGCCCGTGCCAGTGGTTAAAGTTGGTTCGATTGAAGAACGTGCCGGCGGTGCGGGTAATGTTGCCATTAATATTGCAGCGCTGGGTGCACATGTGACTGTGGTTGGTTTAACCGGCAAAGATGATGCGGCAAATAGTCTGCTTAAGCTAATGCAACAGGCCGGTGTGGCAGCACATTTTAGTCAGGATGAGAATCACGCAACAGTCACCAAGCTGCGTGTACTAAGCCATAATCAGCAACTGATACGTCTGGATTTCGAAGACGGTTTCCCTAAACTGGATAACGAGAAATTGTTACAAATTTTTACGCAGCAAATAAATAATGCCGGTGCGGTTATATTATCCGACTACGGCAAAGGCACCTTAGATGAATGTCAGGGTTTTATTCAGCAGGCCGCCGCACATCAAATTCCGGTACTAGTCGATCCTAAAGGCGCAGACTTTAGCAAATATCAAGGTGCGACAGTTATTACACCTAACCTGTTAGAATTTGAAGCCGTTGTTGGTCACTGTAAAACCGACACTGAGCTTGTTAACAAAGGCATGGCCTTACTTGAAGAGCTTGATTTAAATGCACTGTTGATTACCCGTAGCGAAAAAGGCATGAGTTTACTGCAACGTGGTAAAGATGCGTTGCACTTACCCACACGTGCACGCGAAGTGTATGACGTTACCGGTGCAGGTGATACCGTTATATCGGTACTTGCAGCAAGCCTGGCTGCCGGAGTGGAGTTAGCCGAGGCCACTGTGTTAGCTAACTTAGGTGCCGGTGTGGTGGTGAATAAAATTGGTACCGCAACAGTGAATCAGCAAGAATTAAAAAACGCCATGCGGCAAACACATTCGGTTCAGCGTGGTGTGATGGATGAAGATGAAATGTTACATCTAGCACGTCAGGCACAATCGTGTGATGAGAAAATTGTTATGACCAATGGTTGTTTCGATATATTACACACAGGTCATGTCGCTTATTTAGAAGAAGCCGCTTTACTCGGTGACAGGTTAATTGTTGCCGTAAACGACGACGCATCGATTAAACGATTAAAAGGTGATGACCGTCCAGTAAACCCAATGGATAAACGCATGCGCATGTTAGCGGCATTGGAATGTGTTGATTGGGTTGTACCTTTTTATGAAGACACTCCAACACGATTAATTTGCAAATTATCGCCCGACATTCTGGTGAAAGGCGGTGATAATAATGTTAATGATATTCCCGGTGGAGACTGTGTACGAGAAGCTGGTGGAGAAGTACAGGTGCTTACTTATATTGATGGTGTATCAACAACTGAAATAATCAGTACGATACGCGAAACAGAAAATAAAAATTAATATTATTTTAACTTTGGCTTTTAATAACAACTTTTCAGAAAAAACATAAAATAAACTCGTCATTTCCGCGTAGGCGGGAATCTATCTTTTTACGAGGCACTAAATTCATTTTTATTAAATTATTTTATAAATGAACACAAAGCCACGAACAATAAAATCATGATGATTAAATCCCTGCTGCTATGAATACAAAACCCCTTAAATGCGATATTGCAATTTTTGGCGGTGGTGTTGCCGGCCTGTGGTTGCTAGCGGCGTTGCGTCAACAAGGCTTTCAAACATTATTGTTTGAAACAGATGCATTGGGTGCTGGGCAAACACGCTTTGCACAAGGCATTATTCATGGTGGTACAAAGTATGCGTTAATGGGAAAAATTACCGCTTCATCAGAAGCTATTTCAGCCATGCCAAAGGTCTGGCGAGACAGCATGGAAGGAACGGGCGTTATCGATCTTAGACAAGTTAAGCTCTTATCAAAAAACCAGTGTATGTGGTCAAGCAGTGCATTGACATCACGACTAGCCGGTTTTTTTGCCAGTAAAATAATGCGCAGCCGTACCGAAGAACTTAAAAAACAGCAACGCCCGAAAATTTTTCAGCATAGTTTGTTTAAAGGTAAAGTATATAATCTGGATGAACCTGTTTTAGATACCGAGAGTATTATTCGAGCACTGGCAGAGCCAAACCACAACGCTATTATGCATATCGTTTCTTTGCCTGATTTTGAAAATCAAAACAATACACATTTTTCTGTAGAAGATAAAGCCGGCGCACACTGGAAAGTAGAAGCACAACGTTGCATCTTGATGGCTGGGCAGGGGAATGAAAGCCTATTGCAGGCAATGTCATATAACGACAAAAAATCCCCACAGCCTGCAATGCAACTACGACCTTTAAAAATGGTCATGTTGCGCGGTAATTTACCCGAAAAAATTTATGCACACTGTTTAGAGGCCAATATTAATCCACGTTTGACCATTACCAGTCATGAAGACAGTAACGGTGAAATAGTCTGGTATATGGGCGGGCAGATAGCCGAAGAAGGTATTAAGCGCAGTGATAAAGAACAAATTAGTTTTGCTCAAAAAGAATTAAATGACTTAATGCCCTGGCTTGACTTAAGCCATACTGAATGGGCTTGTCTGGAGATTAATCGTGCCGAACCCTTAATGGACAAGGGTAAACGACCGGATACCTCTTTTTTTATTGAACAGGATAAGGTTATTACCGCCTGGCCAACGAAACTCGCCTTAGCGCCAAAATTAGCCAAAGATATTATGCAGCAACTCGAAAAAAATAATCTAGTGGCCTCTGGTTTACAGGCTCTACCCGAATTTGCAACACCGGGTTATGCATTATTGCCATGGCAAGAAGAAAGTCGATGGGGGAATTTGTAAGAATGAATTCACATATACAGCCATTACAACAACGCCAACTTGGTTTAACCGATTTAAAGTTAAGTGTACTCGGTCTAGGCACGGTTAAACTGGGTCGTGATCAGCAAGTTAAGTACCCTACCGGCTTTAAAATTCCAGACGACAAGTCAGTCAAAAACTTATTTGCAGCATGTTGGGACTTAGGCATTAATTTTATAGATACAGCACCCGCTTATGGGAATAGTGAAGAACGCTTAGGTCAGTTGTTGGCAAATAAAAATGACTGGCTGATTATGACCAAGGTTGGTGAAGCCTTTGAAAAGGGTGAATCGAGTTTTGATTTTAGTGCCGCAACAACACGCAGCAGTATCGAACGCAGTTTAAAGCGTTTAAAACGCGATCATATCGATATGGTGTTAGTGCATTCAGATGGCAACGATATGAATATTATTAATAATGAAGGCGCGCTTAGCGAGCTGGACAAAATGAAACAGCAAGGGCTTATTCGTTCATTCGGTATGTCGACCAAGACAATAGAAGGTGGCATATGGGTTGTCGAAAATTGTGATGTGGTCATGGCTACCTGTAATATAAGTGACGATCATGATCAGATTGTTATTGAACGGGCGAAACAATTAAATAAAGGTGTTGTCATAAAAAAAGGTTTACAAAGTGGGCATGCCGATAAGTCTGCCGGTGGTAGTGGTATAGAGGCGGCATTCGAGCATGTTTTTGCTCATCAAGGTGTTACCAGTATGATCGTTGGCACGATAAACTTACAACATTTAGAAGATAATGTACGCATTGTGAATAAAATAACAAACCAAGCTTAAATGGAATTTTGTGAGTAAATCTAATAATACATCAGCAATGCAGACGGATAAAATTTTGAATAGAATTTTAGTGGTTGGGCCGGCGTGGGTGGGCGATATGGTGATGGCGCAGAGTTTATTTAAAACGTTAAAGGAGCGTCAGCCTGACTGCTTGATCGATGTTTTAGCGCCCCCCTGGTCATTACCCTTATTAAATCGTATGCCGGAAATTAATACTGCGATTGCTTTACCCGTTAAGCATAAAAAACTGGAACTAGGAACACGTTATTATATTGGTCGAAGATTACGTAAAAATAAATATACTCAAGCGATAGTTCTGCCGCGCTCACTAAAAGCGGCGTTGGCTCCCTTTTTTGCCAAAATTCCAAAGCGAAGTGGTTATCGTGGTGAAATGCGATTTGGTTTAATTAATGATATCAGGGTATTAGACAAGGATATTTTATTTCAAACTGTGCAGCGTTTCACAGCTCTTGGTTATACTGAAAAGCTGGAAGAAGCACCAGAAATAAAACAGCCCGAATTAACGATTAGTAAAGTAAATCGTGAGTGGTTTATTAAGGATATGCTGCTTGAAATAGATAAGCCGATTATTGCCTTTATGCCCGGCGCAGAATATGGCGAAGCAAAGTGCTGGCCGGGTGAATATTATCGGCAACTAGCCGAAATGCTTGTGAGTAATGGATATCGAATCTGGATATTAGGTTCTGACAAGGACTGCGCTATTGCTGATATTATTTCGCAAGGTTATGAGGAAGACGTCATTAATCTGTGCGGTAAAACTAAACTCGAAAATGTTATCGACCTGTTATCTATCGTTGAGATTGCGGTGAGTAACGATTCTGGTTTAATGCACGTTGCCTGCGCAGTTGGAATAAAAGTTATTGGTATTTATGGTTCGTCTGATCCAGCTTATACACCTCCCTTATCTGATAAAGCAGAAGTAATGTATTTAAATAAATCATGTAGCCCCTGCTTTCAACGTACCTGTCAGTTTGAACACTTAGAGTGCTTGCGTGATATTAAACCCATCGATGTTTTTAATCGAATTTACTGAGCAAAATTATTATGGCGTCCTTATCTGTTTTTATTATATGTAGAAATGAATCTGAGACAATTAAGAATTGTCTGGAGTCTGTTAGCTGGGCAAATGAAATCATTGTACTGGATTCTGGTAGTACCGATAACACACTTGAAATAGTAAAACGTTATACGGATAAAGTTTATGTTAACGATGACTGGCAAGGTTTTGGTATACAAAAGAAGCGCGCACAATCCTATACAAGCGGCGACTGGGTTTTGTCAATTGATGCCGATGAGCGTGTGACGCCTGAATTAAAAAAAGATATTATTGATATTATTGAGCAGGATGATCAATCTAAAGTTTATGCGCTACCGATATTGCCCAATGTCTTTGGTTATTTTTTACGCCATGGTGGTTGGTATCCCGCACATAAAATTAGACTATACCCTAGAAACTCAGGCCAATACGGTGAGCAGCAAGTGCATGAAAAACTTGAATTTAAAAAACCTGTTAGCATTGTTAATTTAAAAAATGATTTGCTGCATTACACTTATCGAGATTTAGAACATTACCTGGTGAAATCGGCGCATTATGCTTCAGCATGGGCCGAGCAACGGCAGCGCCGCGGTAAAAAATCCTCATTATCGAAAGGCTTACTTCATGGAGTTGCATGCTTTCTTAAGATATATGTTTTTAAGGCTGGTTTTTTAGATGGTCGTTATGGTTTTTTAATTGCCTTGCTATCCGCACATTCTACCTTCGCCAAGTATGCTGATTTATGGATCCGACGGACATAAATTAGACTTCTCTTTAACGTGCCAATAATGAATATATTTTATCCATATCGGCTTGTTAGCATTTTTATTCTTACCTTGATTGTTTCAGGTTGTCTTTTTAACGGAGAATCAAATGCTGTCGTTAAATCATCAACAATCGTAACCAAGCAATGGATGGTTGTATTATTAGAGACAGGCGGTATTGCTGGTTTTATGCACAATATAAGCATTGATTCGAGTGGTATAATTGTCATCAATGATTTAAAAGTGAGCAAAAGTTTCCGCAAAAAACTAAATGCCAGAGATCTAAATAAACTTTCGCGCCTAGTTCAGCGAGCACACAAGCTGGAAGCGAGTAATACAATAGGTACGTTTAGGCAAAGATGTGTAGATTGTATAAGTTATAAACTGTCGATTCGTTGGCAAAATAAGCAACAGCTCGCAGTCGTAAATGATATAAACTTGAGCAAGTCAGTCTATAATAAAATAATTCGTTTTCTACGTGATGTTATAAGAAATCATCAATAAAAATTGTACGTAATATAAAGTGATTTTTGATAGTTTATATAAGGAATAATGGCTGAGGCATTAACTTAAACTTGTTGTTGAAATGCAAATTATGTCTATGATATTGCTAACGCCTCCATTCTATATCCTACCCTTATACCCGATAATAGAATTAACGGGGCAATAGTGATAAAACATATTTTATTCCGCTCTTTAATACTTTTTGTATTTTTAAGCTTGGTTTTTTTTGCAGGCGTGAGTGCCGAGCCTTTATGGAAGGAAAATGCTTCTATTATAAAGCACCCTGAAACGGGCAAAACACGTTTTATTGGAATTAAAAATAAGCAAGCACTGGTGGTTAGCAAAGATGGTGAATTATCAGACGGCATTGTTTCTACCTACGCTCACGAATTTGGTGTGGTTAATCCAGTTAAAGAACTGAGGTTATTTAAAAAGACACAGCATAACGACCTTGTTACCACCTATCGTTATCAACAACAATATAAGAATATACCCGTTATAGGCGCAGAGCTTGTTGCGACAGTTAATAATAAAAACCAGCTAAATTTTATGGCGGGTGAAATTGAATCGGGTTTATCTTTAGATGTCCTGCCAGACTTAACCGATGTTCAAGCCCGTACTATCGCGTTAAATGCGGTTTCCAAATGGTATCGCGTGCCAATACAGGCTTTAACCGTAGGCACCTCGGAAATTTCTATTTATAAAGCTGAGCTTATTTCACCCAATACCAAACCTGCAAATGTAGTCTGGCGGATGAACGTTAGCGGAGAAAAAATTAATGAGCTAGTTTTTGTTGATGTGCATACCGGCGTAATAAGCTTTCATTTAAGCCAGATATATTCGGCATTAAACCGGCGAACATATACAGCAAACAATACCGAGAAATATCAAAGCCAGCTTATTTGTGATGAAACGGATCCAGGATGTGCGGCGGGTGATGCTGATGCAAAAGCTGCTCATAAATTCGCAAAAGACACCTATCTTTTTTATTTAAACAACCATGGTCGTGATGGTATCGATGGCACAGGCGGTGCCATTATTTCAAGTATTCATGTCGGGCCAGATTTTAAAAATGCAGCCTGGACGGGAACACAAATTATTTATGGTGATGGTTTTTCACAAGCTGATGATGTGGTTGCGCATGAACTTACACATGGGGTGACTGAAAGAACATCGAATCTTTTTTATTATTTCCAGTCTGGTGCAATAAGCGAATCTTTTTCGGATCTATGGGGTGAGTTTGTCGATCAAAGTAATTCGCTTGACGTTTTAAGTGGTACCGATACAGCTGCGGTTAAATGGATTGTTGGTGAAGATGTGCCGGGTATAAATGTTATTCGCAATATGAAAAACCCACCCAGTGTCGGCGAGCCGGACAAAATGAGCAGTGCAAATTATTTTACAGGTAGTGCCGATAATGGCGGTGTGCATGCTAATAGCGGAATTAACAATAAAGCCGTTTATTTAATGACAGACGGTGGTAACTTTAATGGTAAAAGCATTGTCGGCATTGGACGGACTAAGGTAGCAAAACTTTATTACGAAGTACAAACAAAGCACTTAACCAGTGGTTCGGATTATCTTGATTTATATAATGCTTTGACACAGGCCTGTAGTGATTTAAGTAACGCCGGCACTTTAAATAGTAATGATTGTGTTCAGGTTAACGCAGCAATAAGTGCTGTAGAAATGGATGCACAACCAGAGAAAGGATTTAATATTGAAGCGAGTATTTGCCCCTCACAAACATCGTTATCCACTACGCTATTTTCTGATAATATTGAATCCGGACTAACCAAATGGAGTTTCACACACGATGCGGCTTTGTTTGCTAGCGATTGGGTTGACTTGTTTGATGACTCACCTACGACACCTTTTGCAACATCGGGTGTTCATTCATTAATTGCTTATAATAATGATAGTATATCGGATAAATATGCACGTATCCGAATTTCTCTGCCAACTATCACTACATCAGAAAATATATTTTTACACTTTAAACATGCCCTTGAGCTGGAAGCGAATGAAGCGCTTAATCGTAATGACTATTTCGATGCAGCCATTATTGAATATAGCACTAATAATGGTACAAGCTGGAATGATGCGGTTGATTTAATTGTTGATGGTAAGTCTTACTCGGGCATTATTAGTAATAAATTTTCAAATCCGCTTGCGGGTAGATTAGCCTACTCAAGTATTAGTAATGGTTTTGTTTCTTCTCGATTAAATTTATCAAAGTTTGCCGGCTCAGATATTTTGCTGCGTTGGCGTGTGGCAACTGATTTATATATTGCCAGTCTAGGTTGGGTGATTGACGATATTAAAATTTATACTTGCCAGGGAAGCAGTATTAGTTCTCCCGTGGCGCGTGCAGGG
>VAPM010996058.1_pt1 | contig 33082 bp, 34 predicted proteins | sample 3395091 | NCBI WGS metagenome assembly VAPM01 (sample SAMN08290445, study PRJNA428436) | hydrothermal vent metagenome | isolation source: Deep-sea hydrothermal vent chimney 3 | place: Pacific Ocean: Juan De Fuca Ridge
TTCTCTATTCTCTATTCTCTATTCTCTATTCTCTATTCTCTATTCTTCTCTAAGCTGTGTTCCGTATTCATCCATCTTCATAGATCTGGTTCCATCATTATTAATTGACAGATGAATTTCAACAGCATTTAAAGGTAATAAATTTTTAACTTTCTCCGGACATTCTATCAAACACCATGAATTGTTATAAAAATAATCATCAATACCTATATCCATAGCCTCCTCTTCACTGTCAATACGGTAAAAATCAAAGTGATATATAGTTTCTCCTTTACGGGATTGATATTCATTTACTAATGAGAACGTAGGTGAAGTAACAACATCATTAACCTCTAATTGTTTTACAACTTCTTTGATCAATGTAGTTTTACCAACACCCATTTCACCATAAAATAATAATACTTTATCAGACGATTCTGCAATGATCTGCTGTGCAATTTGTGGTAATTGTTCTAAAGTATAACTTGAAATCATTGAGAAAAATTATCTGTCTACATCTAAAATTTCTTTCGATTCGAATAACTCTTTTATTCGTTGTTTAGAAATACTATAAGGCTCAGTCGTGTAATTGGCAGCCTTATCTATTTTGTATAATTTAGATTGTCTTTCAATTTCATAATCATTAGAGATCACAAATACAGAATCTTGACTTACAGATGCTACTTTAAGTAATGAGTAGAATTTATTTGGTTTGTATTCGTAAACATCACCAGCTTGTGGCTCATTTATATAGTTAATAACATCTTTTTTATGTTGACTGCTAGTAAAAGCCAAGAGTCCGATAATTACTGCAATCACACCCAGTCCACTCCAATACCAAAGAGGTGATTTGGTATTTCCATTTACATTCTGATAAGCCAATTTTAAAGGCTCATTCATTTCCTTTGGTGCAAGGGTTTTCTTACAATGATTACATTCTGACACTCCCTTTTTACCCATTGGAAAAAAGGGAATCCAATATACGTATGCATACCTGCCAAAAATACTGATGTTATGCGTTGTTTGTTGTTCACAATGAGAACATTTAATTCCACTAACTTGTTCGCTGTGGAGATGTGTGCCTTTTGAGCCGTAAAAAATCATATAGTTATAGTTTTTGGTTAATTTATAGTTTTAAAATACAGATGCAAAAGTTAACTTCTAGCTTCGGTCTTCTAGCATCTAGCTTATTCACATTTTCATAGAATGATATACATTCTGCACATCATCTTCCTCTTCTAACTTTTCCAACAATTTTTCTACATCAGCCTGTCCTTCTTCAGACAATTCTTTGGTTGACGTTGGTATGCGTTCAAATCCTGAAGAGAGTATTTCTACATTATTTTCTTCAAAAAAGGATTGTATAGCACCGAATTGCTCAAAGGGAGCGTAGATAATAATACCTTCCTCGTCATCAAAGATCTCTTCTACATCAAAATCTATCAATTCTAATTCAAGTTCTTCCATATCAATGGTAATATCTTCTTTTTTAACTGTAAAATTACAAGTATGGTCAAACATAAAAACCACAGAACCCGAAGTGCCAAAAGTACCATCACATTTATTAAATGCAGCTCTTACATTGGCAACAGTCCGGTTATTATTATCAGTGGCTGTTTCAACCAACACAGCAATTCCATGAGGTGCATAGCCTTCAAAAAGTACTTCTTTATAGTTTGCAGTATCTTTGTCTGATGCTTTTTTAATGGCACGTTCAACATTGTCCTTAGGCATATTTGCAGCCTTGGCATTTTGCATTACTGCTCGTAAACGTGCATTAGATTCAGGGTTTGCGCCTCCTTCTTTTACAGCCATTACAATGTCCTTACCAATACGCGTAAAGGTTTTTGCCATTGCCGACCAACGTTTCATTTTCCTTGCTTTCCTAAATTCGAATGCTCTTCCCATTAATTATTGTTTATGCGTTTCTTTGTTTTTTGTTTAATTGTTTTGTGAAAATTAGTAAAATTCGTGTCTATACTTGAATAACTCCCAAATTAAATTGTTTTTCAATAGGAGCGTGGTTAGCAGCTTCAATACCCATTGAGATCCATGTTCTGGTATCTAATGGATCAATGACTGCATCTGTCCAAATACGTGCAGCAGCATAATAGGGAGAAGTTTGTGAATCATAACGTGATTTTATAGTATTGTATAATTCTTCTTCATTTTTCTTCGTAATCTTTTTACCTTGTTTTAATAAAGAGGCTTTTTCTATTTGCAATAATACTTTTGCGGCCGAATTACCGCTCATTACAGCCAATTCTGCACTAGGCCAGGCAACAATTAACCTAGGGTCATAAGCTTTCCCACACATCGCATAGTTACCGGCGCCATAAGAATTACCAATCACGATCGTAAACTTTGGAACTACAGAATTACTGACCGCATTGACCATTTTGGCGCCATCTTTAATAATACCACCATGTTCTGATTTGCTACCTACCATAAACCCGGTAACGTCTTGTAAAAATACCAATGGAATTTTCTTCTGATTACAATTCGCAATAAAACGAGTTGCTTTATCAGCACTATCAGAATAAATAACACCACCAAATTGCATTTCACGCTTACTGTTTTTTACCAATTTACGTTGATTGGCAACAATACCAACAGCCCATCCATCAATTCTGGCATACCCGGTAATTAAGGTTTTACCATAATTGGCTTTATATTCTTCAAATTCAGAATTGTCAACCAATCGTTTTATGATCTCATACATATCATATTGGTCATGTCTCTCTTTAGGTAAAAGTCCGTAAATTTCTTTGGGTTTTTCTTTCGGAAGTACTGCTTTTTTTCTATTGAATCCAGCTTTGTCAAAATCACCTATTTTATCAACAATATTTTTGATGGTATCTAATGCATGCTTGTCATCTTTCGCCTTATAGTCAATGACACCAGAAATTTCAGTATGCGTTGTTGCACCGCCTAGCGTTTCATTGTCAATAGTTTCGCCTATGGCAGCTTTTACCAAATAACTTCCGGCAAGGAAAATACTACCAGTTTTGTCAACAATCAATGCCTCATCACTCATAATAGGTAAATAAGCACCGCCAGCAACACAGCTACCCATAACAGCAGCTATTTGGGTAATACCCATACTGCTCATCACAGCATTATTTCTAAAAATACGTCCGAAATGTTCTTTGTCAGGAAAAATCTCATCTTGCATAGGTAAATACACACCGGCACTATCTACTAAATAAATAATAGGTAATCGGTTTTCTATAGCAATTTCCTGAGCGCGTAAATTCTTTTTTCCGGTAATGGGAAACCAAGCGCCCGCTTTTACTGTGGCATCATTGGCTACTACAATACATTGTTTGCCTTTGATATATCCTATTTTTATCACCACTCCTCCAGATGGACAACCGCCATGATCCTTATACATGCCTTCACCTGCAAAGGCACCGATTTCAATGCTTTTGGTATTGCGATCTAATAAATAATCAATACGTTCTCTGGCAGTTAATTTTCCTTTAGCATGATGCTTTTCAATACGAGCATCTCCACCTCCTTTATATACTTTCAGAAGTTTTTTCTTTAACTCTGCTACTTGTAATTTATGATGATCTTCGTTTTTATTGAAGTTGATATCCATTTAGTATGATGTTATTTTCAATTGTGCTAAAATACAAAAATGTATGAAGAATTATTTCGAAAATTTATCCATGATAGTATTCACAACATTTTTAATTTTTAAATGTCTTTCTTTTCGTTCTATTTGATATGAATCTGTAACACGTTCTTTACAATTTTTAATGGCGCAAGTTTCACAAGTAACGCCTACTTGTACGGTTTTTATTGCCGGGTCTTCTAAAAAATGAATATGTTTTTTTAGATGTGGTGAGATTAATATTCCGATACTCACACTTCTATTACTATTTTTTTTAAACGGATCGGCTGTAGCAGATGAAAACACTAGATATTGGTTATTACTGTCAGGATAATCAGAGATTTGAATATCAAAAACATGCTTCTTTTTTGGTTTCTTTGCCAATACATCCAGAGTACGTAAAGACACCCATCTTCTGCAATAATGCTCATTTGATTCATTAGCGCGAGGGGCTTGCTGTTGTGTTATATGAAGTTCTTTGTTTAATGTATATGTACTTTTATTTACGTTATGGGTAAAGCGTAAAAAGAATAAATTTTTAAAATGGAATTGTTTAGGTAAAATATTGGTTAAACGCTGGTAAAAAGTTTCCGGAGAATTGGTAAAATGATCCATGAGCGTAATAAAAGCACCCTGATTCCAAGATTCATTTTGAAAGAAATTCTTTACTTCATCAATTAGGCTATTTTTAGGAATCAATAAGGCACCGGCGAAATAAGAAGCTAAAAAATTGTTTAAGACCTGATCAAAACTGTCAAACTTGATCCACGGAAAAGTATATAGTCTATCCGTAGTATTCATATGGTTATACCCAATTTCTTTAGCATATATAAAACGCTTTTGTGATTCGTCAATATGGTTTCCAATTAACAATGTGTTATTTTTAGCTATAAAAATAGATCGTAATTCTTGTAGATTTTCATGTAATCCCAGTTCTTCAGTATTTATTGTATAATTATATTCTTCAAGTAAAATTTCTTCAAGTTCACTTGTTTTAACTTTTTTTGTTAAGTCAATTTGATATGCTTTTCCGAATTCCTCAACCAGATTTTCTATATTTTCAAAATAGTTATTTTGTGCTTCTTGATAGGAGCGGAGAGCAGCTAAGAAAAAACTTTCTCTTGTAACGCTATAATGTTGTGCAATTTTTATCAATGTACCTATAAAAGCATTCACTTTAACAGGTGCATTTGCTATAATATCAATAAGATTACTTTCTTTAATACCAAATACCTCTAGAGGGATTTCCTTTAATATTTTTGATTGTAAGATTTCACCGACTGGTGCTAAATTCTTATCTAATTTTAAGGAAACTAAATGATCATACGGAACATCAAGAGTTTCAGAAAGTGTAACTATTTTATCAGTTTTAGGATATTTTTTTCCTTTTTCTATTTCGTTTAAATACGATTTAGATAAACCTGTCAATTTTGAAAGCCCAAAAAGTGAAAGGTTTCTTTCTGTACGTATTTGCTTGAGTTTTAATCCGAAAATTAAACGAATATATTCTTCTTCAACTGCCATTATTTATTGCTTTTAGACATTGCGAATGTACAAAAAATTAAAATAATATTAAATTTAGCGAACGTTCGCTTGATTTGTAACGTTTTTATTTTATATTTGTTGCAGAATTTCACATTAAAACCATTAGTTATGAATGATATATTAGAAAAAAGAGTTGATTTTAAAGGAGTTGCAGATAATACTTTTAAAGAAGTACTTACAGAAGAAGCGTTGGAATTTTTATCGAGTTTACACAAAAAATTCAATAAAAAAAGAATTGAACTGCTTAAAAAAAGGGATTTAGTGCAAAAAAGATTCGATAAAGGAGTATTTCCAAATTTTCCAAATGAAACAATAACTATAAGAGAGAGTGATTGGGTTGCAGCGCCATTATTCAGTATTGACGAAGAAGAGGATAAAGGATTTCCTGAAAACGTTCAAAAATTTAATGATCTATTAAATCAATATGATGGTTTTATAGTTTCATTAGCCGAACATAATGGTTCTTATGCAGCAGCATTTAAAAATATATTTGACTGGGTTTCTCGTATAGAAAGAGAAATATTTAGAGATAAACCTCTATTATTAATGGCAACTTCACCAGGTGGTAGAGGAGGAGCTTCAGTATTGGAAGCTGCTAACTCAACTTTCCCGCATTTAGGTGGAAATATTGTGGCAACTTTTTCACTTCCAAATTTTTATGATAACTTTAAAGACGAAATAATTGATGAAGATTTGAGAATTATATTAAATAAAGCTATTATAACTTTTGAAAAGAACATATAAAAATGTCGTATTTAAAAACTAAACAGACCGATGAAGACGTAATAGTCTTTTTAAACACAATTGAGAATGATGAAAAGAAACAAGATTGTTTTAATATTATAAATATAATTAGCTCAATCACAGGTCATAAAGCAAAAATGTGGGGTAAAAGTATGGTAGGTTTCGGAAGCTATACTTATAAAACAAAATCAGGAAAAGAAGGGGAATGGTTTTTATCAGGGTTTTCACCTAGAAAACTAGATATTTCCCTGCACTTAATGCTTGGTTTAGATAATGAAGTTGAGTTACTTTCAAAACTAGGAAAGTACAAAAAAGGGAAAGGATGTGTTTATATAAAAAGATTATCAGATATTGATATTAATATTCTAAAAAAGCTTATAAAAAATACTTTTGAGAGCATGAAACTTATAGCATCTAAAACTAATTAATCATGTCAAGAGAGAATAGAGAAATAGTTAAAGAATATTCTAATGGTGAAATTACCATTTTATGGAAACCTAAAATATGTATTCATGCAGCAGAATGTGTCAAAAGGTTACCAAATGTATATAAACCTAAAGAAAAACCATGGATCACAATTGAGAATGCAACAACTGAAGAGTTGAAGGTACAAGTTGAAACTTGTCCTTCAGGCGCTTTATCTTATCGTATGAATAACGCTGAAGATAAAGAAGAAATGCACACAGAAACTGTAGTAGAAGTCATGGAAAACGGGCCGCTATTGGTTTACGGAACATTGCATATTACCAATTCAGATGGTGCTAAAGAAATTAAAAATAAAACAACTGCTTTTTGCAGGTGTGGTGCTTCAACCAATAAACCTTATTGTGATGGTAAACATAGAGAAATAGATTTTAAAGGTTAAATAGATAGATAAATGAAAATAACAATTTACGGTAAGAAAGGGCATGCTCATACAGTTGCTTTTAAAAATTTTTTGAGAATGGCTGAAATAGATTTTGAGTATAAAGATCTTGCTACTGATGTTGAAGCTCAAGAACATTCAAAAGAATTGTATGAAGGCGAAATTAAATTTCCTACCTTAATAGTTGATGATGAAATATATAAAACTCCAACCTCTGATTTATTTAATAAGGTAATGAAAGAGTTAAAGCTAAGAGGTTAAATAATAATTAATTAATTTTCCCCCTTTGGGGAAATGTCCACAGGACAAAGGGATATATGGGAGACATTTCAAAAGATATAAATTCTAAATTTCCTTCAAATAAGGTAAAGGCATTGATAAATATCAAGTACACAGCGAATTGGTTAAATAGCCATCAAAATACATTCTTTAAACCTTTTGGCATTTCACCACAACAATTCAATATTCTTAGAATATTAAAAGGCGCAAAAGAACCCTTAAAAGTACAGACTATTAAAGATAGAATGATTGAAAGAGCTCCAAATGCCACACGTTTAATGGATAAGTTATGCTCAAAAAAGTTGATTGAAAGAATTCCTTGCTCGGATGATAGAAGAGTAGTGCATATTGAAATTACAAAAAAAGGATTACAATTATTACATACAATAACTATAAACTTAAAAGAAGATTTGTTAGAAAGTTTAACTGAAAAAGAAGCAATTCAATTAAGTGATCTTTTAGATAAAATAAGATAAAAAAAATTATATAATTACTTTCCATGGAAAATAAATTGTATTAAAGATTATAATTTTAAAAAAAATTATCGATGAAAGATGTTAACTTATAAATGCAAAGAAGCGGTAAAGTGAGAAACCTCTACAAACATTGTAGTTAAAAATTAAATACTTAGCGTCTTTGCGCCTTAGCGAGAAAGCCTCCGCGAACATTGCGGTTAAGCAAGAAAACCTCTATATAATAACAAAAAACAATACAATTAAAATTAAAAAACAATGAAAAACATAAGAACCATACAACATAAAACAGGAAGTCCATTAGTAAATATGGGCCCGATAAGATTACATCAACCAATACCAAGTCGTGGAGTTGAACAAATAGACCCATTTATTTTATTACATCACTATGGACCTTATACTATCGGTGAATTTAACAATCCGTTTGATTTAGGACCACATCCGCATCGTGGTTTTGAGCCTATCACGCTATTATACAAAGGTGAACAATTGCATAGAGATTCGTTAGGTAATGAAAGTATCGTAAAGGCAGGCGATGTACAATGGACAACTGCAGGTCGGGGAATTATCCATTCAGAAGGTCCCACAAAAGAATTTGTTGAAAAAGGAGGGGAGTTAGAAGGAATTCAATTATGGTTGAATCTTCCTGCAAAAAATAAAATGATGCCAGCAAATTATCAACATATTAAAAGTGATGATATGCCGATTGTTCAAAATGAGAATAAGAATATTACAATAAAAGTAGTTGCAGGCGAATTAAGTGGTAAAAATGGACTTATTAAAACTCAGACTGCTGTTAATGTATTTATGGTAAAAACAGGATCAGAAGGAACAATGGAAGTACAACTTCCTACAGATCATAATGCACTCATCTATTTATTAGACGGAGAAGTTTTTGTTAATAAGGAAGTGACCTTGAAAAAAGGAGCAACACAAATGCTAACCTTCAACCAAGACGGAGACGGGTTTCAGTTTGAGGCTCGTAAAGAAAGTAACTTGTTAATTCTTTCCGGAGAACCAATTAATGAGAAAATTGCACAATACGGTCCTTATGTAATGAATACCCAGACAGAAATTATGGAAGCAATGCGAGATTACCAACAAGGTAAAATGGGTTTTTTAGCTAATTAACCGAATAATTACGATATTTGTCGCCTGTAAAAAAAATACTACTCATTTAAATAGTACAAAATATGATGATGAATAAAAATACGGTTTTAGGTTATGCAACCTTGATTATGATTGCTGTAGGATTAGGTTTAATAGCGCTGGGTGCATTTCGATATGATGAAGTTGCCGGTTGGGGGTTTGCTGCTGTTGGAGTAGGTTTCTTTGCCATCGCATGGGTTTTCAATGCTTTAAAAGGCAGAGTGTAATTGATTTACGATTTATGAATGTAGACTTTAGATTTATCGAAACGATAACTCAATAACTTATTAACCAATAACTAACTGCAAACATGTCTGACGATAATAAGGTCATTTTTTCAATGAATAAGGTTTCTAAAACCTATCAAAATGCTAATAAACCAGTCTTAAAAGATATTTATTTAAGTTTCTTCTATGGAGCAAAAATTGGTATTCTGGGTCTGAATGGATCTGGTAAATCAACCTTATTAAAGATCATTGCAGGTGTAGAAAAAAACTATCAAGGTGATGTTGTATTTTCTCCGGGATATAAAGTGGGGTATTTAGAACAAGAACCTCAATTAGATGAAACAAAAACAGTGATTGATATTGTAAAAGAAGGGGTTGCTGAAACAGTTGCTATATTGGATGAATACAATAAAATTAACGATATGTTTGGTTTGGAAGAAGTGTATTCTGATGCCGATAAGATGCAAAAGTTAATGGATAAACAAGCTGAATTACAAGATAAAATTGATGCTTCAAATGCCTGGGAATTAGACACAAAACTGGAAATTGCCATGGATGCTTTGCGTACTCCGGAACCTGACACTCCAATTAAAGTACTTTCCGGAGGTGAACGTCGTAGAGTAGCTTTGTGCAGATTACTATTGCAAGAACCAGAAATTTTATTATTAGACGAGCCTACCAACCATTTAGATGCTGAATCTGTTCATTGGTTAGAACACCATTTGGCACAATATAAAGGAACAGTAATTGCCGTAACGCACGATCGATATTTTTTAGACAATGTTGCGGGTTGGATCTTAGAATTGGATAGAGGAGAAGGGATACCTTGGAAAGGAAATTACTCTTCTTGGCTAGACCAAAAATCAAAACGATTGGCTCAAGAAAGCAAGACAGCTTCTAAACGACAAAAAACTTTAGAACGTGAATTAGAATGGGTACGACAAGGAGCTAAAGGGCGTCAAACCAAACAAAAAGCACGTTTAAAGAATTATGACAAGCTCATGAGTCAAGACCAAAAACAGCTTGATGAAAAATTAGAGATCTATATTCCTAACGGACCACGTTTAGGTACAAATGTAATTGAGGCAAAAGGTGTAAGTAAAGCGTATGGTGATAAACTGTTATATGAAAATTTAGAATTCAATTTACCACAAGCAGGTATTGTAGGTATTATTGGTCCGAATGGAGCAGGAAAAACAACCATTTTTAAAATGATAATGGGTGAAGAAACTCCTGATAAGGGGGAGTTTATTGTTGGAGATACCACAAAGATCGCTTATGTAGATCAGGCACATTCTAATATAGATAGTGAAAAATCTATTTGGCAGAATTTTTCTGATGAACAAGAACTCATTATGATGGGAGGGAAGCAGGTGAACTCTCGAGCTTATCTAAGTCGTTTTAATTTTTCCGGTAGTGAGCAAAATAAAAAAGTTTCTACCTTGTCTGGCGGTGAACGTAATCGTCTTCATTTAGCAATGACCTTAAAAGAAGAAGGTAATGTATTACTATTAGATGAACCCACTAATGATTTAGATGTTAATACTTTACGTGCTTTGGAAGAAGGCTTAGAAAACTTTGCCGGATGTGCAGTTGTAATTAGTCACGACCGTTGGTTCTTAGATAGAATTTGCACACATATATTGGCTTTTGAAGGAGACAGTCAAGTGTATTTCTTTGAAGGCGGTTTTTCTGACTATGAAGAAAATAAAAAGAAACGATTAGGTGGTGATCTGATACCAAAACGTATCAAATATAAAAAATTGATTAGATAAAACTTTCTTGTTTAAAATTCTTTTACAAACTCCATTTTACTATTGTTATCGGAGAATAATATAAGTATACTATCTTCAATACTATATTGTTTTGAGTTTTGTAATAATTGATAATATTTCTGTTCAAATGTATTTAACTGTTGTGGAGTACAGAATATTTCTGTTGAGTAAATATCAAAAAAAGAGATTGTTTTTTTAGTAATTTCTTTTACTTGTCCGCCGTACGAATTACAAGTAGATGTTCCATTGAAATCAGAACTTTTTGAAAAAATAAGGGTTACACTTGAAGGAGGAGTTGTTATTTGATTATCAATAATTACTTTTTGCAATTCCCATATACCTAATAGATTTTGATTCTTGTTAATAGCTGTTTCATTATCACAAGAAATAAGTAGTAAAAAAGTAAAAAGTAAATAAATTGTAGATCTCATAATTATTGTCTTAACTTATATCTAAAGAGATGCAAATTATCATAAAGGTTGCGTTGTGATTTATAGCAGTATCTTTTGAATTTATAAGTTTTTGCATTATGCCCTGTGCCAAGTGTAGTAAGCTTGTTTCCTTTTGGGCAAATATAATAATCATCTTCTTTGTTATAAATAAAGTTTTCTACATTATATGCCGGATCAGAAGCTTGTGCAGCTACCCTTGGAATAGCGACCATTACCTCAATATCTAAATCATCAGCTATTTTAAATTCACTTCCTGTATGATATCCTTTGTCGTAAAGTGTTGTAAAACTATTATTCCTAAGTATCGTTTTAGCCCTTTTCAACATACCTCCCATAGCTTTAGAATCATTTTGATTGGTAACTTTATAATCTATAGGAATATTATTTTGTTGGTCAACAGAAGTTTGTACATTATAGGCTACCTCAGTAATATTATTTCGAATAGTCATTTACCTACTTTGTGTATCGGAAGTTGACACTTGAGTATCTTCACTTTCTTTGAGTTGTTTCTCCAGTTGTCTGTAATTTTCTTTACGTTGATTATACTTCTTTATTTTTTGTTTTAATTGCTTTTTTTTATCACTATCAGTCACTGTTAATTCCTTTTCATGCTCTTTCAACTTGGTATCTATATATGCAATATGTCTATCAATTCTCTTTTGGTTAAAATTATTCTTCTTACTGTTCTGGGCACGAAATTTGGTACTGTCTCCGGCAATTAACTTTGCTCCAATCAAATTAAAATGTTTTGCTATTTTAACAGTTGCTCTAAATACTTTTTTGATTGCTTTTGGATTGTTTCTACGGAAATTTGAGATCGTATTGTGGTCTGGTTGTAAAGATTTTAATAACCACATCACTTCAATATTTCGTTTGTATGCCTTTTCCAAATCTCGAGAAGAGTGCATCTTATTGAGATAACCATAAATGTATAGTTTAAGTAAGTCGGCAGGATGATAAGCCGACCTACCGTTTTCAATAAAATTAGATATAGTTATTTAATACCAAACTGTCAACAAACAGGTCGATCAGTCTAACCTCATTGTCAGGGTCAATAGACTGATCGAGAGAAACAGGAAAAATATGGATTTGTATTCGGTTACTTCCTTTTATAAATCTCATATCTAAAGATACAGAATATCAATGAATTATAAAATATAATATGATAAAAAATAATACTGGATTATTAAAGGTTTTTGACAGTCTGACGATTTGTGTAAGAACAGTAAGGGATTTTGAAACACTTACTTTTCGGTTTAGCACTGAGTGAAATTTACAATTTTTCCTTTAAAAATTGACACACAAAATTGTAAATTTTGTGGTCTTTCTAAAATTCACTGCACTTTGGGTTAAGCACTTAAACCCTTATTGTTTTTACACGTTGTTGCCAGTAGTTTTTGTGTTTATTTAACAAATTCATCAATATTTATCTTTAGTCCTTTTGCAATTCCTATTCCTAATTTTTGACTGACCCTAAACCAATGACATAATTGTCGGTTAATGATTTCATCCTTTTTGTTCCCCGAAATTCCACTCATAGCACCTACAATATTGCTAATTGTATTTTGTTGCTGTTGTTCTGTCATTACAGTTTCAAATAATCCTTTAGGCTGTGAGTAATGGTCATCGTCATTTAAGTTTCTATCATAATAGGCAACTTCATTACTGTCTAAAGTATAAGGTTGTCCTTGGTAATTTTCATCTTCATAATTACGGTCAAAACTATTAGGATAATGATTTTTAGAACTCCCTCCATTACCATCAAAACGCATAGCTCCATCTCTATGGTAATTATTTGTCGCATATGGACATTTGTTTACTGGTAAAGAATTATAATTTGCTCCAATACGATAACGTTGTGCATCAGGATAAGCAAAAATTCTTCCTTGTAACATTTTATCTGGAGAAAAGCCTATTCCATCAATTAAATTAGAAGGAGAAAAAGCAGCTTGCTCTACATCTTGAAAATAGTTTTCAGGAATCTCATTCAGCTCAATTTCTCCAACACCTATTAAAGGAAAGTCTGAATGAGTCCATATTTTTGTTAAATCAAATGGATTCCATTTAAAGTTTCTAGCTTCTTCTAATGTCATTATTTGAATTTTTAATGCGTATTTTGGAAAATCTCCGTTTTCAATAGCATTTACTAAATCTCTTTGAGCATAATCAGGATCTATCCCTTTTAATTCTGTTGCTTCAGCATCTGTAAAAGTTTTGTTTCCTTGCATTGTTTTATAGTGAAACTTCACATAAAATCTTTCATTATCTTTGTTTACAAATGAAAAAGTATGGCTTCCATATCCATTCATATATCTGTACCCATTAGGAGTACCTCTATCAGACATCAGTATTAAAACTTGGTGTAAACTTTCAGGATTTAACGACCAGTAATCCCAAACCATAGTTGCATCTTTACAATTTGTTTTAGGGTTTCTCTTTTGAGTATGAATAAAATCAGGAAATTTTTTAGGGTCTTTGATAAAAAACACAGGTGTATTATTACCTACTAAATCCCAGTTTCCATCTTCGGTATAAAATTTTATAGCAAAACCTCTTGGGTCTCGTTCAGTATCTGCTGAACCCTTTTCTCCTCCTACTGTTGAAAAACGAACAAACAATTTTGTTTCTTTACCAATTTCTGAAAATAATTTAGCACGACAATATTTTGAGATATCGTGTGTAACGGTAAGTTTACCAAATGCACCTGTTCCTTTTGCATGTACAATCCTTTCGGGAATTCTTTCTCTATTAAATTGAGCTAATTTTTCTTGTAGAAAAAAGTCTTGTAACAATATAGGTCCTCTTTCTCCTATTGTTTGTGAGTCTTGATAGTGGTTTACTGGACAGCCACTATTCGTTGTGATTTTTTTACCTTTTGACATAACTATAATGATTTAAGATTACTAATTTTTCAAATATCTAACTATTCTAATCGGCTACTGTATTAATTAAATTGATTGTTTTTATTTTTCTATAAATATTATTTATGACTTAATTGTTTACAACGTGAGTTTGCGCACAAACTCAGTTTATGTTCAAAATTAGTAAATAAGAGTTATTGTTATGGTTTCTAGAGAACTTTTATTTTGATCTTTTTAAGATTCTCTATGTAATTTAGAAATAGAAAATACTTTAAACAGCTTAAAAAAGGCTCCATAGTGTTGAAAAATATACGACTAAGCATTTTAAGTTTAGTTTTTAGCTCGTTCATGGTAAAGATTGAACTAATTCTTTTAAGATTATAGCAAATCATTATTAGATTGACTTCAGAGAGTACATTTTGTTTCCCTTTCATTAAGGTATAAGTAAATCCCCATTGTCTTTTTAGAGTTCCGATCCCGATAGCTATCGGGAGATGTTCGGTTATTTGTTGTCTAAGTCTGTAATATTCCGGATTATTATCTACTCTTTTTTGATTCTCTTCTAAAGCTTGTTGATAGATAGAACGTTCAATAAAACGACCATTCTTATTTCTGGTACATTGTTCTCTAAAAGCACAGGTCTTACAAGCCTTTCTATTTTTATAGTGTTTTACTTTATGATTGGCTTTGTTGTAAATAGTACCGTTTGTTATTAATAATTGTCCGTCAGGACAAGTATAAGTATCATTAACCTTATGATATTGAAAATTTTTCATATCAAATAACCCGTTGTGTTGAGAAGAATGTTCTTTGGGAGAAGCATATGTTGTAATGTTGTTTTTTGTACAGATGTCAATATGCTTTCCGGTAGTATATCCTTTGTCAGTTATACAATCCATAGCATTGACACCCAGCAATTCTTTAGCATCAAGTGCCATAGGTGATAAAGCGTGTGTGTCATTGACTGTTCCCGTATCATTATTGATAAAAAGTTTATGTTTGCCATCACATCCTGCTTGTGTGTTATATCCAACATTAACTACATTTCTATGCAAGACAACTGCATCTGGCATCCGGGTCTGTTGTGCTTATTTGAGACTGTCCACTTTTTTTGAGTTGTTTTTCAATATTTTTATATTGTTTTTTCCTCTGTTTTTGAATTTCTCGTTTTTTTTTATATCTATACCATCATTTAGGTCAAGTTCTTTTTCAAATTGTTCAATTTTGTCATCAATATATTTAAAGTGTCTATCTAATTTGTTTTGATTAAAATTGTTTTTCAAACTGTTTTGAGCACGAATCTTAAAGGAATCAATAGCTATGGTTTGTCCATCGATCAAATCCCAATCTTTGAGCATTAGCACAAAATATCTAAAAGCTTGTTTAAAAGCTTTGGAGTTGTTTTTTTTAAAATAGGCTATTTTACGAGCCGACGGTCTTAATCCTTTTAAAAGCCAGATGACTTCTAAGTTAACTCTACTAGCTTTTTCAAGATCACGAGAAGACCGCAATTTGTTTTTATAACCAAATAAAAAAAGTTTGAGCAGATCAGAAGCTTTATAAGGTGGACGACCTTCAGATGGAAGTATGTTTTTAAAACCGAGTTCATTAATGGGAAGTGCATCAACAAACCAATCTACTATATGTGCCCAAGAGTCTGGAGCAACATTAGACTCAAAATCCATCAAAATGAGTTGATCTCGATCAAATCCTTGTATAAAATCCATAAAAAAACAAGTAAGAATTACTTTAAAAAGATACGAAATATTGATGAGTTACTCAAGAAAAATATGTGGAAGTTTTTGCGCAGTCTGACGGTTAGGCTATGGTTAGTTGTGTGATTTAAGTACCTAATTTAGCAAATACAAACCGAATAGAAAATCCGCGAGGATTTTCGTAAGTAGGCTCGCACCAGCAATTAATTATACACGGTGTTGTAGCCAGTTTTTATTCGAACATTTATATTCACAATATTATTTTTAAAACTCGGAACTGGTTATTTAGGATTTTATTATTATGTAACAAATTCGTGTTTAAAACGTCTCTTAATAAAAAACAAAAAAATGATTCAGATAAATAAAACAGCAAGAATTACAGGATTACTATACTTAATTATTGTCATTGGAGGCGTGTTTGCTGAAATGTTTGTACGTTCCAGACTTGTAGATTATAGCAACGCTTTAGTTACTGCCAAAAACATACAAGAATCCGAAGGCTTGTTTCGGTTTGGTTTTTCTCTCGAGTTATTTGTTTTTGTTTGTGATGCAGCAGTTACAGTACTTTTATACCAATTACTTAAACCAATCAACAAGGGGCTTTCATTATTTGCAGCATCGTTCAGATTAGTAACCGTAGCTATACTCGGAGCTAATCTTCTTTATAATTTCCTTCCAATTTTATTATTAAATGATTCAACTTATTTATCCACATTTAATAGTGAGCAGTTACAAACATTGAGTTTATTTTATATGAAAGTACACGGATTTGGATACTCCCTTGCGTTAGTCTTTTTTAGTGTACATTGTGTTATTATTGGTTATTTAATTTCAAAGTCAACCTATATTCCTAAATTTTTAGGAATCCTATTAATCATTGCAGGACTGTGTTATTTTATAAATAGTTATTCGTTATTTTTATTTCCTGAACTATCGTCAAAAATATTTCCAGCTATTTTATTACCTGCCCTAATTGCAGAATTGTCATTAAGTTTGTGGCTTTTAATAAAGGGAGTGAAAAATGTTGATATTGAAGTGAATAATTAATTTTTAAACTTTCATTTTCTGATTGTATATTCTTTGAGGTTTTTTACTAAATTTCGATTTTATCAAATGTTCGTTAAGACACCTAGTTTACAAAGTTAAAGGCACGTTGTTTACACCATATTTTGACTTAGCCTTATTGATACTTGTTTGTCTCTAATATTAACGCAAAATTGAAAATTTTGCGGACTTTGTTCAAGGCACTTTACTTTGGGTTAAGCACCAAAAACCCGTATTAACTATAGCCACTGTTGTAAGCTGGCTTTATTATTCACCATTACTTAATTCAGTTCTGGACTTATCCAATTTAGTTTTATCGTAATATTCGTTTTTTATTGACCAATCTTTCAAATAATCTATTCGCTTTTTCATTACTTCACTGAACTTTGGTTCGTTGAACATTTCAAGTAGTGATTTTTGATGCTTTAACCATTTCTTAAAACTCATCCCTTCAATAAAAGTTTTTTCCATTTCACGTATTTGGTTTTCAACTTCTTCTTCGGTTTTGTCTGGAAATGACTTTATTTCATTAATCGTTTCTTGAGTTTTAGAATCGTTCTTTGCAATTTCTTCTATTGTGCTTAAATAGTCTTTGGGTAATATTTTTCTTATTTTTTCAATGTTGTGAGTTTCCAACCCTCCAAAACTTGGGATGTCAATTCCAAACTTTCTTGAATAGTCAAATTTTATTACCGAAATTGGATACTTTAGTAGATGTAATGTGCAAACTATTGATGCTACTTTTTCATATGTTTTAATCCAAAAATTTAATAAATCAGGTTCAAAAGTTTGTGAGTTGGTTTTTAGTTTACCAAACTTATTTGAATACTTACTCCCTTTTGTGTGAACATAGTTATGCAAAAAACCAAGTTCATTAAATCTGCTTTTTAAGTCGTGTTTATCATTGAAAATTCTGATATTTTCATTCGATAATAAAACATTCCATATCGAATTTGCTCTTGGTGTATTTGCCTCGTAGGTCTCTTTTGATAAAAGCCAATCTTTTACCATATTATGACCTTCATCATTTATGTTGTAATAAACAGACAACATTCCTAATTCTAATCCACTTCTTAACGAAACGAAAGCTTGTTTGTAAAGTCCGAAACAGATTAGATTATATGAAATTTGAATTTCATCCCAAGATTCTGTGAACGGAAAGAAATGACCTGAAAATAGGTTATCCAAATTTTGTGGAACAGTCATTCCAATTATATGATAGAACCAACCCAATTCCTCAATTTTATCTTTCGGATTTGAGTTTTTGGAAAGATATTCAGAAGTTGTTTTGTAAACTTCCACACTCTTTTCAGGTTCATATATGTATGGTACAATGTTCATTTTCCAGCTTGCTTACAACGTAGGTATATAGTTAATATTAACTTTATTCACATTATAAATTATACTTACTTATAAAAAGGCAATTTTACCACTGTTGCCGGAATAGCATTTTTCCTTACCTGAATATACATTTTACTGCCGATATCAGTAAATACAGTAGGTACATAACCTAAACCAATTCCTTTTTTTAAGGACGGACTCATAGTTCCCGAAGTGACAATGCCAATTTTATGACCATTTCCATCAACTATATCATAACCTTGGCGCGGAATACCTCTTTCGTCTAATTCAAAAGCAATTAATTTACGTTCAGTACCATGCTCTTTTTGTTTTTTTAAAGCTTCTGAATTGGTAAACTCTTTAGTAAACTTAGTTATCCAACCCAAACCTGCTTCAATAGGCGAAGTAGTATCGTCAATATCATTTCCATACAAACAAAAACCCATTTCTAAACGTAAGGTATCACGAGCCGCCAATCCAATAGGTTTGATACCATAATCAGCACCGGCTTCCATGACCCTATTCCATACTTGTTCTACCTCAGAATTCTTACAGTAGATTTCGAACCCACCTGAACCTGTATAACCGGTTGCTGAAATAATCACATGCTCAATACCTGCAAAATCGGCAACTTCAAAGGTATAATACTTCATATTTTCTAAATCAATAGAAGTTAATGATTGCATCGCTTTTGATGCTTTCGGACCTTGAATGGCTAGTAGTGAAAAGTCCTCAGATAGGTTTCTCATTTCGGCATCTACATCATTGTGAGCAGAGATCCAGTCCCAATCTTTTTGAATATTTGAGGCGTTTACCACCAATAGATATTTTTCTTCGTTGAGTCTATAGATGATCAAATCGTCAACAATACCGCCTTTAGCATTAGGTAAACAACTGTATTGAGCTTTTCCGTCAAAGAGTTTAGCAGCATCATTAGAACATACTTTTTGAATTAATGACAATGCATTTGGTCCCGAAATTAGAAATTCACCCATGTGAGAAACATCAAAAACACCAACAGCATTTCTAACGATTTCGTGTTCTATATTGATACCTTCATATTGTACAGGCATATTATATCCTGCAAAAGGAACTATTTTTGCTCCAAGAGCTTCGTGTATGTGAGTTAAGGCTGTGTTTTTCAAAAGGAATAATTTTAATTAAATAATTATGATTGTATTTTATATGCCACGGATACACGAATGTTTTTAAATTTATTATTCATGAATTAGTGGCAAAAACCTCTAACAAAATTACTAATTAATTATCGAGTAAAAAAGATTTTAACTCTGAGTAGGTTCTGATAAAAGTTGCTTCTTTGGTTTTACCCATTACTGCTTGAATTTGTTGTGGGAATTCAATACTTTTATTGATAACCGGTTCTACAACATCTAAAAATTTTACAGGATGTGCCGTCTCCAAAAAGATGCCATAGGCATCGTTTGGTAAAATGTGTTTTTTAATTCCGAGATAGCCGACTGCACCATGAGGATCAGCGATATAATCACAATTATTATATAAGTGTAGCATCGCATCACGTGTTTCATTATCTGTAAAGGAATAGGAGTGAAGGTCATCTTTTAAAGCTTCAAAATCGTTATTATAAATCTCCTGAATACGAATAAAATTACTTGGATCACCAACATCCATTGCATTTGAGATTGTTTGTACAGATGGTTTCGGATGATATTCTCCTGTTTTTAAAAATTGAGGAACGATGTCATTGGCATTTGTTGAAGCAATAAAACCATGGATTGGTAAACCTAACTGCTTTGCCATCATTCCGGCACAGATATTCCCGTAATTTCCACTTGGTACAGAAAAAACAAGTTTTTTACTCTTCTCTTTTAGCTGTTTATAGGCTAAGAAAAAATAGAACATCTGTGGTAACCAACGTGCTACATTAATTGAATTTGCTGATGTTAACTGCTTTATAGAAGTAATTGATTTATCTAAAAACGCTTTTTTGACCATGGCTTGGCAATCGTCAAAAGTGCCGTCAACTTCCAACGCTTTGATGTTTTTACCCAAAGTAGTCAGTTGTTTTTCTTGAACATCACTCACTTTTTTACTCGGATATAAAATAACAACATTTACGTTTTCAACACTTAAAAACCCACTCGCAACTGCACCGCCGGTATCACCTGAAGTTGCCACTAGTACTGTAACTTCTTTGGCACTATCTTTATTCAAATAGCCTAAGCAACGTGCCATAAAACGAGCACCTACATCTTTAAATGCCATGGTTGGTCCATGAAAAAGTTCTAGGGTTTTAATGTTATTTTCTATATCAATTAAGGGAAAACCAAAACTCAATGTTTCAGCTATAATTTGTTTCAATTCAGTTTCAGGAATTTCATTTCCAACAAATTGTTTAATGACCTCGTATCCTATTTCATGGTCTGTATATTCAAAGATGTCATTAATAAACTCTTTATCTAACTGAGTGATTGATTCAGGAAAATACAATCCTTTATCGGGTGCTAATCCTTTAATCACTGCATCTTTAAAGCTTACCTTAGGTGCATTTTCATTTAAACTATAGTATTTCATTTAATAATTTCTATTTTTGGAAAAAAGAATAGAGAAAAGAATAAAGACTGTAATATAAAACCATTAAAAGTCTCTGCTCTCTTTTCTCTATTCTTTTTTCTTTTATAATATTTTAATCCCTTCTTTATTAATTTCTGAAGTATATATATGAAAATCGATGATTGAATTTTCATATACTTCTCTCATTGACTGTGCTACTTTTTTAGCATTATCTTCCCCTTTACACAATGCAAAAATCGATGGTCCTGATCCTGAAATACCAACTCCTAAAGCTCCATCTTTTAGTCCTGCAGCTTTGATTTCATCAAAAAGAGGAATTAATTTTTTACGATAAGGCTCCGCAATTACATCTATTAACGATCTACTAATTAACTGATAATCATCCGTATAAAGTCCGCTAATTAAACCTGCTAAGTTGGCATTTTGTGCAACAGCATCAGCAATAGGAATAGTTGATTGTAATACATTACGTGCATCTTCAGTTTTAACTTCTATTTGCGGATGAATAACGGTTACCCATAATTCATCTGGAACAGGCAATTTTATAATTTCTAATGGTTTATAACTTTTTACTAAGATAAATCCGCCATAGATCACAGCAGCAACATTATCAGCAATCGGTGAACCACAGGCAACTTTTTCGCCAATTCTGGCAAACTCAGTTAATTCTAACTTTGAAAAAGGCTTTCCTAACAATTCATTTACTGCAAAAGCAGCTCCTGCTGCACTCGACGCACTACTACCGAGTCCGCTACCGGGTTTTACTTTTTTAAATAGTTGTATATCAACTCCAAAACTGGCATTGGCTTTATTTAACATTGCTAGTGCTACGACACTGGCTGCATTTTTTTTAATTTCAAAGCTTAGATCAGCGCCTTTGATGCTACTAATTGTAACGCCTTTAGTACTTGTTTTTTTGAGAACCATTTCATCGCCAACTGCATTTAATGCAAAGCCTAAGGCGTCAAATCCACAAGAAACATTCGCGACAGTTGCGGGAGAGAATATTTTAATTTCGTTCATAATTGTTTAAATCTCAAATCATAAATTCCAAAATCCAACTATTGAAATTTGTTATTTGTTTTTTGGTGCTTTCAAATTTTTATTTATTCTCGATACTATCCGCCTCTGGCGAATCACTCGAACTGACTTTTACAAGGTCGAGTGACGCGACAACGAAGCGTTGTATCGAGACCATTTATTTATTTGCAATCTTAATAATATCAGCAAAAAGTCCGGAAGCAGTAACATCAGCACCTGCACCTGCACCTTTGATGATCATTGGCTGTTCAGGATAACGCTTGGTATAGAACATTACAATATTGTCCTTCCCTTTCAAATTATAAAAAGGATGCCCATCAGGAATTTCTTTAAGACTCACTTTGGCATTGCCATTACTAAATTCAGCTACATATTTTAACTGACACTTGTTTTTATCAGATGAAGCTAACAATTGATTAAAATGTTCAGCATCTACTAAAAGTGATTCATAAAAATCATCAACTGTATCGGCTTCATGGTTCTTTTGTGTCAAAAAGGAATCATTTTTAATATCTTCTAAATTCAAATGCACACCACTTTCTCGTGCTAAAATTAATATTTTTCTGGCAACATCAACACCACTTAAATCAATTCTGGGATCTGGTTCTGTATAACCTTCTTGCTGGGCTTGTTTTACAATATCATGGAAATTAGTTTCTGAAGTAAAATTATTGAAAATAAAATTTAAACTACCTGAAAGTACCGCTTGAATTTTAAGTACTTCGTCACCGGAAGCAATTAAATTATTTAATGTGTCAATTACCGGTAACCCTGCGCCAACATTGGTTTCAAATAAGAATGGAGTATTATATTTTAATGATAATTTCTTTAATTCATTATAACTATCAAAGTCAGCTGAACAAGCAATTTTATTACAAGCTACAACAGCTATATTATGTCGTAAATACTGACTATAAATATCTGCAACTTTTTCATTGGCAGTAATATCAACAAAAATGCTGTTTCTAAGGTTCAAGGATTTGCTTGTACTTAAAAAGCCTTCTAATGTAGCTATGTTACCTTTATCTAGCTTTTCTTTCCACGAGTTTAGTGAGATCCCATCTTCATCAAAAACCATTTTTCTAGAATTTGACAAACCAATAACTTGTAAATTAATTTTTAAATTATCAAGTAAATACTGTTGTTGTTGCTGTATTTGCTCAATTAATTTCTCTCCAACATTACCAACACCGGTTATAAAAAGATTTAAACGTTTATTTTTATCTTTAAAAAAGCGTTCATGTAGGCTGTTTAGCCCTTTTTTTACATCTTTTGTAGCAATTACGGCAGATATATTCTTCTCTGAAGCGCCTTGTGCAATGGCTCTGATATTGATATTATTTTTACCAAGGGTACTGAACATTTTTCCACTAATACCTTGATGACTTTTCATATTATCACCTACAATAGCAATGATTGAAAGGTTCTTTTCTACAATTAATGGTTTTATTTTTTTTCGTAAGATCTCAAATTCAAAAGTAGTGTCAATTGCCGCTTTAGCTTTATCTGCATTACTATCGTCAATACCAATACAAATAGAATGTTCAGAAGAAGCTTGAGTAATCAACTTTACATTGATTTTTTCTGTAGACAATGTTTCAAATAATCGTTTAGAAAACCCGGGGACGCCTACCATACCTGAGCCTTCTAAAGTAATCAACGTTACATTCTCTATATGACTTATTCCTTTTACAGGAAGTGATCTTCCATTACTTTTTTTAGTAATTAATGTCCCTTTTTCATCGGGAGCCAATGTGTTTTTGATGAGTATTGGAATTTCTTTTTGTAGTACAGGATGTATTGTTGGCGGATAAATAACTTTAGCTCCAAAATGAGATAATTCCATTGCTTCTTCATAAGAAATTCTTTCAATAGGCATTGCTTGAGAAACTAATTTTGGATTGGCAGTAAACATACCACTAACATCTGTCCAAATTTCTAGAACAGAGGCATCAACTGCCGCAGCAATGATTGCTGCTGTAAAATCAGAACCACCTCTCCCTAATACAGTAGTATCACCATTGTTTGTTGATGCTATAAAGCCTGGTACAACCACAACATCTGCTTTATTATTATTAAAATAAGATGTAATATTTTTATTGGTGGTTTCAAAATTTACCATCGCATTGGTAAAAGAAGTATTAGTATTGATAAGCCCACGAGTATCCTTGCGAATGGCATCAATATTATGTGATTTTAATGCATGAGTGATGATATATGATGACAATAATTCTCCGTAGCTAACAATACTTGCTTCGCTTTTTGCAGATAAGTCATTGATCAAAGAAATACTACCTAATACTAGCTTCAGTTCTTCCAGTTTAGTTACAACATGATTACTTAATTCTTGTTGAGTTTCTTTATTAAATAATTCAGATATTATATTTAAGTGAATAGATTTAATGTCTTCTAAAACAGACATATAAGATGATTTTTTAATCGATGCTAGTTGAGCAGTTTCCAATAATAAATTAGTCACTCTAGAAAAGGCAGAAACTACAATGATCTGTGTCTCATTTTCGACATCTGACTTGATGATATCTATAATTTTAAGGATGTTTTGTGAAGAACCGACCGAAGTTCCTCCGAATTTTAAAACTTGCATTTTAAATAAATTGTAATGATAAATATGTGTGTTTTCTATTAAAAAATAGAGAGTAACTAAAGAATGATATGTATATAATTAACCCCTAAGGGTAATCATAGTTGTGCCAATAATCATAACCATCTCAATAGAAATTGAGCATATAGAAGAAGTGATAGTTATGTTTTTATCTATTTGCATAGTTCAAATGTAATAGTTCTAATTTTAATGACAAGGTATTGATCATCTTTTTATGAAAATAGCTATTTACAGTCTAAAATATTCACAAATATTTAATAATTAGCAGTGTATATCACAATAAATATAATTGTACTTTTGGTTTTGGCTTTTAAAATTTACGCAATGTTAAAACAATTACTTACATATATATTGATTATTGCCTGTTTACAGTTTAGTTATAGTCAAGATGATACCAGTCCTCAAGATTTTCTATCAAAAGAGTTTCATAAAAATAGAAGAGATGCATTACGGAAAACATTACCGGAGAATAGTGTAGCGGTATTTTTTGCAAATCCTGTACGCAATAGAGCGAATGATGTTGAATATATATATCATCAAGATCCGAATTTTTATTATTTAACAGGTTATAAAGAACCGCATGCAGTATTGTTAATCTTTTCTGAAGATCAAGTAAATGAAGACGAAATGATGTATGTTCAAAAAAAGAATCCTCAAGCTGAACAATGGACAGGTAAACGATTAGGTATAGAAGGTGTTAAAGAAAAACTGGGATTAAATACTGTTTATAATGGAGAAGATTTCAAAAGTTTAGCGATAGATTTTAAAAAGTTTGAAAGAGTTTTAATTGTAGATTTTAAGGGTGATTATAGAAACTCTAAACGTAATAATGCAGATATATATGATCTAACTGAACAATTTAAAGAAAAAATTTCTTTTGATAGAAGTTTACTTCCAAATCCTACAAAAGATAGGTTTTATCAATTAATAAAATCAACTGAAATTGAAAATAGTGCCAATGTTGTTGAAAGAATGGAAAGCTATCTTCAGTATTATCCTGAATTAAAAAAAGATAAATTATTGAAAGGTTATCATGATGCAACAACTGATGAGTTACGAAAAGAGTTTAAACAAAAAATAAGTTTACAATTAGAAGCAAAATCTAAAACTAATGTTGATATATATAGTCTGAATGGGTTGATGGGAGGCTTACGTGAAATAAAATTACCCGAAGAAATGAAATTATTAAAAAAAGCTATTGATATTTCTGCTATTGGACAAATTGAAATAATGAAGGCTATGCACATTAATATGTCTGAAACCGAAGTACAAGGTATTCATGAGTTTGTTTATAAAAAATATGGTGCAGAATATGAGGGCTATCCTTCAATAGTAGGTGCCGGTAATAACGGATGTGTATTACACTATATTAAAAACAACAAAACAAAGCTTGGTAATGAATTGGTCTTGATGGATCTTGGTGCTGAGTATCATGGTTATACAGCAGATGTTACACGTACCATTCCTGCGAATGGAAAATTTTCTCCTGAACAAAAAGCTATTTACGATTTAGTATATGAAGCTCAAGAAGCAGGTATTGCTGAAGCTAAAGTTGGTAACTCTTTTAATGCACCAAACGCAGCAACACGAGAGGTTATCAATGAAGGGTTAGTAACGTTGAATATACTTGATTCTATTCAACAACAGCATAATTATTATCCACATGGGTCATCACATTATTTAGGATTAGATGTACATGATGCAGGTTCTTATGGTCCATTTCAAGCCAATACCGTTATTACTGTTGAACCGGGAATTTACATTCCTGAAGGTAGTCCTTGTGATAAAAAATGGTGGGGAATTGCTGTTCGAATTGAAGATGATATTTTAATTACGGATGAAGGCCCCATAAATTTATCTGCAAGAGCACCTAGAAAATCTGAAGATATAGAAAAAATGATGGAACTGCCTAGTGTATTGGATGCGTTTGTATTGCCTAAGTTGGATTAGAAAGTAGTTTGCAGTCGGCAGTTATCAGTCTTCAGTCATCTACAATTTATAATTTGAATAATGAATGGGATTTAAAACATTATTAGCATATCAAAAAGGATTTGATTTGTCCATGAAAATTTTTATACTGTCAAAAAAATTTCCTCAAGAAGAAAAGTATGCTTTAACATCTCAAATAGTTCGTTCAAGTAGAGCCGTTTGTTCTGCAATAGCTGAAGCATATAGAAAACGACAATATGTTAAACATTTTAAAAGTAAACTATCAGATGCTGATAGTGAAAATGCAGAAACTCAACTATGGCTTGATTTTGCAATTGCTTGTAAATATATTACTGAAAAAGAAAATAATGAGTTACAAAATCAAAGTATTGAAATAGGTAAACTCATCAACTATATGATCAACAATCCAACTAAGTTTGGTTTATAGTATTAATTTAAAAACTGCAGACTGAAGACTGTAGACTGATTACTAGAACTCAACCAACTCTTGACCTCTTAATAGGTCTTCAATAGTCTCTCGTTGACGAATCAAGTAATCTTTTCCGTTTTTTACCAATACTTCTGCAGGTCTATAACGCGAATTATAATTAGAGGACATAGAAAAACAATAGGCTCCTGCATTGTTAAAACATAAAACATCACTCTCAGTTATTTCACTAATTCTTCTATTGGCTCCAAAGGTATCGGTTTCACAAATATATCCTACAACAGTATAAAAACGCTCTTTACCTTTCGGATTAGAGATGTTTTCGATATGATGATAAGCATCATAGAACATTGGTCGTATCAAATGATTCATTCCACTATCTACACTAGCAAATACGGTGGAAGTTGTTTGTTTTACAACATTAACGTTTACTAAAAACTTCCCCGCTTCGCTTACCAAAAACTTCCCCGGCTCAAACATTAAAGTTAGATCTTTCCCAACATCTTTGCAGAATTTATTAAAGCGTTTGGATAATTTTTCGCCTAATTCTTCAATATCAGTTTGAATATCTCCTTCTTTGTATGGGACTTTAAACCCACTGCCAAAATCGATATATTCTAAATTCTTAAATGTAGCTGCTGCATTAAATAGAATTTCAGTAGCTCGTAAAAAAGCATCTACATCATAAATATCAGAACCTGTATGCATATGGATTCCTGTAATTAACATCCCTGTATTTTCAACAACACGATGAATATGTGGTAATTGATGGATAGAAATTCCAAATTTAGAATCTATATGACCAACAGAAATTTTACTATGCCCGCCCGCCATAATATGCGGATTCATACGAACACAAACAGGTACTTTCGGATGTTTTTGTCCGAATTGCTCTAAGATTGAAAGGTTATCAATATTGATTTGAACTCCCAATTCCATGGCTTGTTCAATTTCCTCAAGAGACACCCCGTTAGGTGTAAAAATAATGTCTTTAGGATCAAAGCCTGCTTTTAGACCTAATTGAACTTCTTGAACAGAAACAGTATCTAATCCTGAGTCTAATTCCTTAAATAATTTTAAGATATTGATATTAGACAAGGCTTTAACGGCATAGTTGATCTTTAAATTTTTTACACTAGAAAATGCATTCGTCATGCGTTTGTATTGTGATTCTATTTTATCAGCATCATAAACATATAATGGACTTTCATATTTTTTAACTAGTGATAGTAATAGTTCTCTGTTCATTTGGTAAAATTATAAGCGGTAAAAATAGGTAACCAATTTTAATCTTAAAAATTTTTTAGAAAATTATCACAGAATGATGAGATTTGTTATAAAATGTTCATTAATATAATGAACTGACATTGATTACGTTTTGTTACTTCGGGTAATATGACTTTTGGAGTATGGTATCGAGAACTTTCAATTACCAATGCTTCTCGATACTATCCGCCTCTGGCGGATCACTCGAAGTGACAATATAGCTTCCAATGTCAAAACTGACATAGGTTTATTGATATTTTAAAGCAGTCTTCTCAGCTATTTTCACAATAACCTCTACTGCTTTTTGCATGGATTCTACCGGAATGTATTCATAGCGTCCATGAAAATTATGTCCACCTGCAAAAATATTAGGACATGGTAATCCTTTATAAGATAATTGGGAACCATCTGTTCCACCACGAATGGCTTTTATTAGTGGTTTGATACCTAATTCTTTCATGGCCTCTTCGGCAATGTTGACAATATGTATTACAGGCTCAACCTTTTTGCGCATATTATAATATTGATCTTTAATTTCAACAACAATAGTATTGCTTCCAAATTTTTTATTGATACTATCAGCTATTTTTTGGAAATCAGCTTTACGTTGCTCAAAGATATGCATGTCATGATCACGGATAATATACTGTAATTCCGTTTTTTCAACTTCGCCTTCCATGTTATGAAGATGGTAGAACCCTTCATAACCTTCAGTTTCTTGTGGAATTTCATTCTTAGGTAAAGCAGCTATAAATTCATTGGCAATCAGCATTGAATTTATCATTTTTCCTTTGGCATAACCCGGATGAACAATTTTACCATTAACAGTTACCTTAGCACCGGCAGCATTAAAATTCTCATATTCTAATTCACCAATCTGACTACCATCCATCGTATATGCCCATTTAGCACCAAATTTTTCTACGTCAAATAAATGAGCGCCTTTACCAACTTCTTCATCCGGAGTAAAAGCAATTTTAATTTTGCCATGTTTTATTTTAGGATGTTGAATAAGATATTCCATTGCTACTATAATCTCCGTAATTCCTGCTTTATCATCTGCACCTAATAGGGTAGTGCCATCTGTAGTTATCAATGTTTGTCCTATATAAAGCAATAGATCTTCAAAATAATCAGGTGAAAGCACAATGTTTTCAGCTGCATTCAAGACGATATCTTTCCCGTCATAGCTCTTATGAATTTGCGGATTCACATTTGTACCTGTATAATCAGGACTGGTATCTATATGCGATATAAAACCAATGGTTGGTACTTGATGATTCACATTGCTTGGTAAAGTTGCCATTATATAGCAGTTATCATCTAAGGAGATGTCTTGCATACCGATTGCTTTTAAATCTTCAACCAATACTTTAGCTAAATTCCATTGTTTTTCTGTACTTGGGAAATCAGGATTATTTGGGTCAGACTGTGTGTCAATCGTTGCATATTTTATAAATCGATCTATAATATGTTGCATAAAATTATTTTGTTCAAAAGTAGCAAAAAAGAAATTTCATCATTATAAATAATTCCAAAATTTGGAATGGCTCATTAAAATTGGTAGGTGATAGCTTATTTTTTTAGCTTTTAGTTATAAGTACCAAACCTTAAAAAATAATGCGTCTTTGCGAGGGAGTTCCGTCCCGATGGCTATCGGGAGCTATCGGGGCGACTGTGGCAATCTCTTTTAATAATGAGACTGCCTATTTTACTTTACCCTTCGACAAGCTCAGGATAGCAGTAAAATTCGCAGAGACGAATATAAAGCAACTAATAGATTATCAACTAATATTTAATAATTTGGTATATTGAATCCATGTTGAATTAATGATTCCTATATATTGCTTTAGGATAATCAGACATTCTCACACCTTCTTTTTGTAGTTCACGTAAGGCATCATTGGCAATCCATTTCGCAGTTTTACTCTTTTTTAGGAGTATTTTGTTGGCAGTTTTAATAGCACTTTTGTTTAAATCAATATTACGTTTACCAATATTCCGTAAAGCCCAATTCACTGCTTTTTTTACATATATTCTTTCATCATTAGCTTGTTTGATAATTATAGGGAAGAATTGTTCAAAGATTACATTCTCTGCTTTTTTATCAGCCATGCAATAAGCCGCCAAAATTGCAAATCCGGCTCGTTTTTCAAATTCAGGTTTTCGTGATGTCCATTCTAATATCTTTGTCAATGCAAATTCACTTTTAGCAAATATCGCCATACAAAAGGAGTCACAGATCTCCCAATTTTCAAAGGTTTGCACCCATTTTTCCATCAGAGGTTCTGTAATGTCTTTCGGATTAAAAATCTTACTACACAACAATCTAGCTTCATAAATGCCACTATCAAATAATTGTATGGCGAACATATTGTCTTTACCAATCTCTTTTGCTAATACTTTAAGGTCTTTATGATAGATACCGAGTGAATTGTTTGCTATAACTCCAAATTTTTGTTCTTTATAAGTCACCTTTTCAGGGTCAGCTAATTCATGTAATTTGGATATGGTTTCATTATAGGTCATGCAAATTTGAGGTTTTAATCTTTTCTAAACCCATCTTTCTTCTTCCAAATAGATCTCTGCATTGAAAATTAGGTCAATAGTCAACGGGTGCCTTTTCTTTTTATCAGTTCACTTGTCTTTTAAAACTACAAAATAAGAAATTCTGTTTTGTATCAAATGGTGTTGTATGATTTTCCGTTATGCAACGAATTTTCTCAAATCCGTTTTTGAGTTCTGTAATTAGGCTTTCTTCGCTATATTGTTTAACATCAAGTCCACTGCATTTTTTTGGTCCGTTTTCTGAAAATGTTCCAATTGTCAAGTAACCATTTACAGATTTTCTTGCAGTGTTTATATATTTTGAAATTTGATCTGTAGTTGTTAAAAAATGAAAAGTTGCTCTGTCGTGCCAAACGTCATAAGTGGTATCGGGTTCAAATTTGGTGATGTCACTAACCACCCAATTTATTTTTTCTGCTTTATCTCCTAAACGTTTTTTTGCTTTATCAAGTGCTTTGGCAGAAATGTCTAACACAGTTATATTTTCAAACCCTTCGTCAAGTAAATAATCTACAAGTTTGCTTTCGCCACCACCTATGTCAATAATTTTTGCTGCTTTAGCCAAATCAAATGAATTGATAAAATCAAGCGAAGTTCTCGGAACTTCTTGTGTCCAACTTACTTGGTCAGAATTTTTAGTTTCGTAAACGTTTTCCCAATGTTTTTTTCTTTTATTTTCCATTATTTATTGTTCTGTGTATACATATTTCAGGACGGGTCATATATGTTGGTAACGGTTTGAATATGGTTAGTGCTGGTTAAAAATATAATTATTTTTGGTTTAGCACTTAGTGAATTTTTTTAAATTTCACCTTTATTTTTACACTAAATGCAAAATTTGAAAAATTTTGCGGACTTTATAAATGTGCCTGCACATTGTGCAGACATAGACCTTAAGCATTAACTATATTTGTTGTTAGCAAATGTTATTCAAATAAAAATGTATAGACACCTCTCGTTCCGTCAAATAAATATTCTGAATTTAATATTCTCAATTCACTAAAATTAGTTACATCACAACATTCTCCACTAGTCCTTTCAGTTGTTATTAGTAATTCAAATATATCTATTTCAGAAGCTTGAATTATGTAATTTACAGTTCCTGTCGGTATATTAACTGAATTTATTTCAATAATGTCGTTATTATTTTGGTTAATTAAAGCAAATTCAACAGTGCTTTGACTATCTAGATTTATAATCCTAATATCACTTATTTGAAGTGTGCCGTTTGATAACAAATTTTCTCTATTTGTATTGACTAATTCAAATCTAAAAGTGCTATTAGGAGCACATACTACTGAAGAACAATCATTATTTTCACACGATTGTATAAGAATCAAAAAAATTAAATATGTAAATTTCTCTCTCAAATTTTTCATAATGAATGGGTCAATAAATATTTGCTAACGTTTTGTATATGGTGCGTTTGGCATTTCAACGTTCCATTGTTTCAATTTACTAATGCGTTTATAAATTGCTGCCATTTTTATTATTAGTACCATCTGCCAAATGCACTATATTTTTTGTTAGCCACTGTTTACTTCACGAAAAGGTCTAAAATATCGGATAAGTCAGTAGTGTTTCCATTAACCATTCTAAAGTTGTCATAATAACTATCAGCTATTGGGTAAAATCTTTCCGCCTGTTTCGCTTCTGACCAACCTTCTTTTATTGATTGCAATGCTGTAAAATTATCTTTGTGTAAATTTAAAAATAAATCAGTTATATTTTCTTTATCCGATTTAGTGAGACTATTATTTAATAAAACAGGACCTAGAGGGATTTCTTCAGAAATCCATAATAATTTGTTAGAGCTTAAAAGAGTAGAATCTGCTTGAATCTGTTTAAAGTATTCATTGCTTCCAATAGCACAAATATCAGATTTTCCTTCTATCAGTTTACTGAAAGTTGAAGTGTGGTTGCCACCATATTTTACTTCTCTAAATTGATTTTCAGGTGATTTAATGCCTATTGAACTTAAAAGTAATCTGGGAACAAGGTTCCCTGATGTTGAACCTTCAGCTACAAACATTATGGATAGGCTATTAGAATTGTTTCTAAGTACATTCAAATTATTGATGCTGTCGTTATTGGTCAATAAAACGGTTTTGTAATTGTCTATAGCATTTTTTTCGACTTTCAATGTGGCTATTGGCTCCATATTTTTATTATCCAAGGAAAGAAGCAAGTAACCTAAAGTATTTATCAATCCAACATCTACTTCATCAGATTTTATTCCTTCAATAAAGGATGCAACGTCTGGATAACTTTTAATGAGAACTGATCTTTTCAGAACCCCTTCTAATTCTTTTGAGAGTGGTTTTAGATTGTCTATTCTATTGTTTGTAGAATAAGTATAAGTAGCAAGTCTTAAAGGTTGAATATTATTCTTACACCCTGCTTGAAGTAAACTAATTAAAGCTGTTAGTAAAACTAAAATTGTATTCTTATTGATTTTCATAGTCATTTTTTTGTAAAATAGTGGCTAACGTGAGTTTGTGTATTAACCCCACTAATATATTAATAATTTGGTTTGGTGTTTGGTTTTACTTGATTGGAAATTAAAAATATCTATAAATTCATAAA
>VAPM010153510.1_pt1 | contig 32234 bp, 36 predicted proteins | sample 3395091 | NCBI WGS metagenome assembly VAPM01 (sample SAMN08290445, study PRJNA428436) | hydrothermal vent metagenome | isolation source: Deep-sea hydrothermal vent chimney 3 | place: Pacific Ocean: Juan De Fuca Ridge
CCCGCCGTTCGCCCGATGGAGTGTGCTGCGCCGGCCGGATGGCCACGGTCCGCGTAGGTGTCGCCGCCGACCCACGTGTGGAGTCGTGCGACAGAACCATCTGGAAGCGAGGCGTATGGTTCGCCATCCTTCGTGGGCAACGCCCTGGGGGTTGCGAACGACGCGCCCGCAACGGTCGCCATGGCATCTTCGATGAGGCGCACAGTTAACATGTCGGATCCGCGTGGCGAGACCCTGAGCACGAACGAATCGCCAGATGTCACGGTGATCCGGGTGTTCACGTCCTCATAGCCCGGGAGGCGAGATGGCCTGCCCTCGATGCCGAAGTGGTCCAGTGCTATGCGTGCGGCGTCGATCTCGGTGGCGGCTCGTGTCACGATCGTACTCTATCGGGTGGGCGGACCACGCACGAAAGGGCGCTCGGGATTCTGGAGAGTAACGAGACGCGGAGTGTGCACCGCAGTAGCGCGATTGAGCAAGGGGTGTACATACCCGGCACAAGTATCGCCGGGTACGAGTCGACACCGGGAAACTACGGTCAACCACCACGTCGTGCATGGGTAGGGGAGTCCCGGACACGGACCCCGATCCAGGACCGATAGACCAGAGAGGCCCCGGTGGTAACCGGGGCCTCATCGATGATGCAGTTGGTGTTGTCCTACTCGAGAACGAACGTCAGTTTCATGTCGACACGGAAGTATCTGATCGTGCCGTCCTCTGCAAGTTCGACCTTGTGCTCGGATATCCATGCACCCCGGATGCCATCGATCGATTGCTGGGCCTTCGCGATGCCCTTGCGGATGGCATCCTCGAAGGATCCGGGGGAAGTAGATGTGATCTCGATCACCTTGGCAACTGACACGTGCCATGCTCCTTTCGACGTTGGAGAGCTACCTACAGGATAGACGACGCAGACCGGGCAACAGATATTGGCGGAGGTACTTGGAGGACGCGCGGATAGGGAGTGGTCGTTTGCCGTTCACCGCCTACAGACAAAGCGCAAGTATCCAGAGATGGCCCCGGTTTTGCGACTGTGAACTGTGAGCTGTGAACTGTCGACTCCGCGACCGTATCCACCTATCCGCTGATCCTCTTGATACCAGATACCCGATACCAAGTACCGTCTTGCTATCGAACGTATGTTCGATTACAATACTCTTCCGGCGGTAGGCGCTCGCTGGTGAGGCGGACAAGAGGACACCGGCGTGGTCGTACATCTCGAGCGTATTTCAGAACCGATCCATGAGAGATCGGTCGCGCTTGGGGGTGTGTACGACTCGATCTTCACTCTTGCACCAGGCCAGATAGCAGGGCTCTCCGGCCTGCCGGGATCCGGCCTCACGAGACTCGGGCTCACCATGCTCGCACCGCATGCAGAGAGAGGCCCACTCGTCTACCTCGATGTCAGAGGGTGGGCGAACCCGCGTGCAGCATGGGAACTCGGGATCGACCCCGAACACTTCATCGTCGTGCATACCGAGAGTGTGGTCACGTGGGCCAGAGCCGTGGCGACGCTCCTCGACGGGGTGCGGGCGGTGTATGCCGAGGTCCCTCATGGTGTCAAGGACTCGGTGATACGCACACTGGCAGCCAGAGCAAGGACGAGGCGCACACCGCTCGTGTTACGTCCACTCGATGGCAGGTTGCCTCAGGGAATCCTGCATCTCCATCTCGAGGCGCGAGAGGTCATATGGGAGGGCACAGATCGCGGGCATGGGGTCCTGGAGCGCCGGTTCGCTCTCTTCGAGGCATCTGGGAAGGCGATGAGAGGTAGGGAACGAACGATCGAGGTGGAGGACAATGGAACGAACGATCTGCGTGTGGTACCCCACATGGGCACTCAGACGACCGAGCGTCTCGCATGACGAACCTACCCAGGCTGTGAACGATGGGAACGCCGTTGTTGCAGTGAACTCGATCGCTGCTTCCTGTGGTATCACGGTCGGGATGCAGCGCAGGGAGGCAGAAGCACTGTGTCCGGCGATCGTGACGATCGATAGCGACCCCACGGCCGAGATGGCCCGTTTCGAACCCATCGTGCAACATATCGAGTCGATCGTGCCGCGTGTCGAGGTCACAGACCCCGGCCTGGTGTTCGTTCCCATCGCCGGCGCTGTTGCCTACTACGGAGGCGAACGAGCACTCATCGAACGGATCGACAAGGAGATCGACATCTTTGGAGGAGATCGACGGATCGGTCTTGCAGCGGGACCCTTCGCAGCATGGCAGGCGGTGCGTAAGACGGGTGAGAGGGAACCCATCTATGTCGTGGATGACGATGAAGCGTTCCTCGCAGGACTCGATGTGTCGGCGATCGGCAGTGAGGATCTCATCGCGACGTTCCGGTGGCTCGGTATCACCACACTCGGGGCACTTGCCGAGCTTCCCCACGACGCGATCCTCTCGCGGTTCGGCCGAAGAGGGGCGGAGGCACACCTCAAGGCCAGGGGCGTCACCACGTCGGTTCAGCCGCGTGACATACCGCAGGACCCTTCTGTCGAGGCATCGTTCGACCCACCGATCGAGAATCTCGAACAGGCATCGTTCATTGCACGCAACCTCTCCCAGAGGCTGATCTCTACGCTTGCTCCTCACGGACTGGCACCACACAGGGTCATTGTGACGGCGGTCGCTCAGGACGGCACAGAGTGGATCAGGACGTGGAGGAGTGCAGATCCCTTCGATGATCGAGTCCTTGCAGAGAGAGTGCGATGGCAACTCCGAGCGTGGGTCGATGGTGTATCTGGGGGGATCCGGGGAGGGATCGTCTCTCTCCGACTGGAGCCACACGATCTGTCCGGGAGCGGTAGGCAACTCGCTCTCGAAGAAGACGCGAGGAGTGTCGCCGAGACCCAGCGCGCGTTGATGGAGGTTCAGGCTGTTGCAGGCCCCGACAGCATCCTCGTGGCGGCCCCTCAGGGTGGGAGAGATCCGGATCAGCAGGTGTTGTGGAGCCGTTGGGGTGACGAGCCACGAACACCGACACGAGACCCGTTGGCGCCGTGGCCCGGGAAGATTCCGGGCCCTTCACCGTCCTTGGTACCTCCCGATCCGGTGCCGTTCACCGTGTCGTGGTTCGAGGGATCACCGGAACAGGTCAGGCTCCGTAGTCGCTGGGTCCCGGTGTTGTCGTGGGCGGGTCCGTGGCGCCACGTTGGACGGTGGTGGGACGGTGAAGGATCGTCAGACCGGTATCAGATCGTCACGTCTGCCGGTGCCTACCTCTGTGAGGTCAGAGACGGATCGACCTATCTGATCGGTGTGTACGACTGATGCAAGAAGCGCTGTCGGCCGTCGGCTGTCGGTTATCGGTCGGCAGCCACCCGGTGCTTCTCTTCGTAGATGGTCGTCATCGAGGCTTCCACCGTACGCATCAACGTGGTGAGATCATCCCGGTTGGTCATGTTCGACGTGACGATTGGTTCGAGGATGGTGGCGCTTGCCTCACCGGGGTAGAAGAGTTTCGATCCCGCCCTCGAGACCCGATCGGTACCTTCGAGGACGACAGGAAGGATCGGGAGCCCGTTGTCGATAGCGATACGGAACGCCCCTTTCTTGAACGGCAGCAGGTTCCCGTCCTGGCTACGAGTCCCCTCAGGGAACACGATCAGCGAGTATCCACGCTCCGCTGCGAGTTGGACCCCTTTGTTGATGGCCTGACGCGACGATTGCCCCGAGGAACGGTCGATCTCGATGATCCCGATCGTCCTCATCGCTCTTCCTACGAGGGGGACCTTGAAGACCTCCTTCTTGGACAGGAACCGTCCATGGAGTGGAATGGTCAGGAAGAGCATCGGGATGTCGAACATCGAGAGGTGGTTCGCGACGACGATGTATCGTTGCGTCGGATCTACGTTGTGCGACCCCTCGATGGTGAACTTCACCGGGGGGATCTTGAGGAAGAAGTACGACCACCGCTTCACGATCCAGTCGTGGACGGGCGAGGCAGGTCGGAAGGTACCGTATGCGACGATGATGGCGGCGTTCACGAACGTGTAGAAGAGGAACAGGGGAACCGCGATGATCGTGCGGAGTAGGGCTGTGGCGGTCTGTTTCATCGTCGTTAGCGTAGACAGATCGACGGTGGTGAAGGGTTGAGACGCGTATCGATAGAACAGGCCCGACGCATCGCTCTCGGTGCACAAGGTTTCGGGACGCGTCGGCCCGATGGTCGCATCGACCGTCGTCACTATCGGCGCGTCATGCAGCGGGTCGGTCTGGTCCAACTCGACTCCGTCAACGTGTGCGTCAGGTCACACTACATGCCGTTCTACTCCCGTCTCGGCCCGTACGACCGCGACGGTCTCGATGCATGGATCAACACGTCGGGTGAGCTCTTCGAGTACTGGGCGCACGAAGCCGCCGTTCTCCCCGTCGAGCAGTACCCCCTGTGGCGATGGAAGATGGACACGATGGAACCGTGGAGGCGAGCGAAGTCGGTTCTCGACGGGCATCCAGGACTTCTTCAAGATGTCCTGGCCCAAGTACGCGAACGGGGACCACTCACGGTGCGCGATCTCGAAGCGCCTGCCTACCGCACCAAAGCATGGTGGGGGTATGGGCCGGGGAAGATCGCCCTCGAAGTGCTCTTCGCCAACGGCCATCTCAGCGCACTGCGCACCGGGAACTTCACCAGACTCTACGACCTGGTGGAGCGGACGATCCCTCCAGAGATCTTCGACGATCACACCGTCGAGCGCGACGAGGCCTACCGAAGGTTGCTGCGCCAAGCCGTTCGTCACCACGGGATCGGAACCGTCCACGACATCGCCGACTACTTCCGTCTGCATGTACCGACGTCGCGGGCGTTCCTTGCAGACCTCGAGAGCGAAGGCGTGATCGAGGAGGTCGCCGTACCGGGCTGGAAGACACCGGTGTATCTCGATTCGGCCGTCGTTCGTCCACGCCGCATCGACGGAGCAGTGTTACTCAGCCCGTTCGACCCGATGGTCTGGTACCGCGAGAGGGCAGAGAGGCTCTTCGGGTTCCGCTATCGGATCGAGATCTACGTCCCGGAGCCTGATCGTGTGTTCGGGTACTACGTCCTTCCGTTCATGGTCGATGGCGAGTTCGCCGGGAGGGTCGATCTCAAGGCCGACCGTGCGTCGAATCGTCTCCTCGTCCGCTCTGCGTTCTCTGAGGAGGGACGATCGACAGCCCATGACGTCGAGGCTCTCGCGTCGGAACTCGAGACGTTCGCGACGTGGTTAGGGCTTTCGGAGATCGAGATCGGTGCGAAAGGGAACTTGAGTTCTGTACTCGCTCGCCGGATGTGATCAACTGAGATCGAGTGCCAGAACCTCGTAGATATCGGGGATATCGAGGGACTGTGTCGCTCCGGTGCGCCAGTTGACGAAGATCAGGTCGTTCGTACCGTTGGCTTCGAAGATCATGTAGGCATTGCCGGTCGTGAACCCGATCGGCGTGACGTCGGCGTCTACTTGCACGATACGTTTCGCTACGAGATCCGGGCCCCCGACGGTGAGTGTCGAGCGTGTGTCGTTTCCCGATATCGTCGCGACGATATCGAGTTCGCGTGATGTGACGATCGTGGCATTGTCCGGCGAGCCTGGAATATTCAACTCGACCGGATCTCCAGACGCACGGTCGATGGCCTCCCACCTGGTCGTGTCTGAGGCTTCGTCGGGGACCGCTGCGACGACGAGCGATGGGGTCACGGAAGGCATCGATCCTTCGCGGCTCCAGAGAGTTCGGCCGGCCGGATCGAGCGAGTGGATCTCCCTCCCGTCGTCGAGGATGAACCCTGCCGAGTCCCATCTCACGACGCGGGTAGGTGCTTCGAGAGTTGTGATGAGGGTTTCATCCATGAGGTCGCCCGTGAGTGGGTTCACCGATCCGGTACGAAGCTCGAGCTTGCCGTCGTCGCGCACTGCAACCCAGGCGAGAGCACCGATCTTCGTTGCGTGCCACGCGATGCGAGAGTCGCTGATCAGGCCGGGCTCCGAGCCGAGGTTGGTTGGATCACCGAGGTACACGAGGTACCCCGACGGTGAGCGCCTTCCGATGGCGAGGGTGCGTCCTGCGCTGTCGAAGCGCACGAAGACGGAACTTGCTGGATCGATCGTTGGGACGGAGAGCGGGTACTCGCGTGGTATCCGGAAGGATGGATCCCACAGGAGTGTCACGAAGCCTTTCTCGGTGAGAGTGATGAGCGTGAGGCGGTCGGTGAGGCCGGGGAGTGATTCCTCGAGCGCCGGGGGGAGGGTCAGAGGTGGTGCCTCGGATCCGGATGCGACACTGCCCGGTTGGGATGAGAACGATGGGGGTTCGACGTTGGGAGGGGTCTCGAACTCGAGTGCACCGAGTACAGACACGACTCCAAGAAGGAGTACGATCGAACCACCGGCGAGCAGCATTGGCAGCCACGGACGACCTCGAACCTGCGTCTTCGTGCCTCGATCGCGAATCGCGTTGGAGGGGGCGTGTGTGTCATCGTTGTCGAGCGGAACCGGACGGACCATCTCACCGTCGTCGTGTGCCTCCATCGTGCGAGTGTACGACGGGACTTCTGCGTGTTGTGAAGGATCTAGTGTTGTGGGGCAACAGAGGATTCCACAATGGACCGAACACAGCCAACACCACGCGCGACGAAGAACGAGTGGCGGACGTGGGCCTCGGGGCTCGATCGATCGTCCTGGTCCGAGGCTGTCGTGCGCCGTCTCGTGGCGTGGCCACCGATTCACGGCGTCGTCATGGTGTACCTCGCGATGCCCTCCGAGGTCGACCTCATCGGCCTGTCCTCCCTCGAGCGCTGCCGTATCGTGATCCCGAGGGTCGAAACTGCCACAACGATGTCGGTTCGCGTGTACGACGCCGAGCACCTCGAGAAGCATCGTCTCGGATTCGAACAGCCTGTGTCCTCAGCCACAGAGGTCTCACCCGACGACATCGACGTGGTTCTTCTTCCTGGACTCGTCTTCGATCGTTCCGGTGGTCGTGTCGGGCGCGGTAGGGGGTACTACGATCGCTTTGTCGAGGGGTTGCCGGAGGCAACGGTACGCATCGGTGTGACCACCGAGTCTTCGGTTGTTGACGTGGTCCCGATGGATGATCACGATCAGAGCGTCGATTGGATCGTCACCGAGGCATCGATCCGTCGAACGGGGGAGCCACTTGCCCCCGAAACTGCGCGCGTCGTGGAGGCCGCGGTCGCCGCAGGGATAGCGCCCAGGATCCACCGCTTTCCTGAAGGCACGAGGACATCGAAGGATGCTGCACGAGCGGTCGGTTGTGATCTCGGTGCGATCGCAAAGAGCCTCGTCTTCGAGGTGGACGATCGGCCGGTCCTCGTGCTGTGCTCTGGTGATCGCCGTGTGGACGAAGTGAAGCTTGCAGCCGTGTTCGGCGGGTCGAGGGCACGACCGGCGTCGAGAGACCGGGTGCTCGAGATCACCGGGTATCCAGCCGGTGGTACGCCTGGAGTCGGCCACGATCGGGTATTGGAAGTTGTCGCAGACGTGAGCCTTGCACGCTACCGTTGGGTCTGGACCGCGGGTGGGACCGCCGACACCGTCTATCCAGTGTCGGTCGAGCGACTGATCGCGGCCAGCAACGCGCGATGGCAAGAGATCTCAACCCGGGAGTAATGGTGGCAGACTGGAACGGGAGCACGGCACTCGTCGTCATCGACGTGCAGAAAGGGTTCGATGACGCGACCTACTGGGGTCCGCGTAACAACCACGATTGCGAGACGAACGTCGAACGTCTCATAGTGGCGTGGCGCGATCAGGGATGGCCGATCGTGTTCGTGCGACACGACTCGAAGACACCGTCGTCGCCCCTGTCAAAGGGCTCTCCAGGGAACGCATTCAAACCGGTGGTCAAGGGGGATCCCGATCTCCTCGTCATCAAGGACGTGCACTCTGCGTTCCATGGATCTCCTGATCTCGACGGATGGTTGCGCAAGCACCGCATCACGGGGTTGGCGATCGCAGGCATCCAGACGAATCTGTGTTGTGAGACAACGGCTCGCGTGGGATCCGACCTCGGTTACGACGTTCTGTTCGTTGAGGATGCAACCCACACCTTCGACATCATCACACCGACGCATAAGGTCTACCGTGCTCGCGAGATCGCCCGGTACTCGTCGCTAACCATCGACAAGGCCTTCGGCCGGGTGGTCTTGACGTCAGAGCTCGTCGACGACTAGCTCCCGTACGGCCGCCCGATCGATGGACAGGTGGATTCTGGTTTCGGGTGGGTAGATGTCGACGTCGACGACCTTCAACAGCGTGTCCTCGCCGATGCGAACCGTCATCTCATAGGTACCGTCGACGAACACGGCATCTTGAACGACGCCATCGATCGGCCCGTCGTCGATCCACACTGCAGATCCGGGGATCGTGACCGCTTCGGCCGGGAAACCGACAACGTGTCCGGGAACGACGTTGGGATGGCCGATGAAGCGAGCAACGAAGGTCGTAGCGGGGTCGTTCCAAACAGCGTCGGGTGTGCCGACGCGAATGATCGACCCGTGTCGCATGATCGCGAGGCGCTGTGCGAACGAGAACGCTTCCGTGCGGTCGTGCGTCACATACAACGAGGTTGCACCGACACGTTCGACGACCGAACGCATCTCGGTCAGGAGCGACTCGCGCAGTGCCAGGTCGAGCGATCCGAGCGGCTCGTCGAGCATGACGAGTGCGGGCTCGGGAGCGAGGGTCCTGGCGAGAGCTACGCGTTGCTGCTCGCCGCCGGAAAGGGAACCGGGTGTTCGCTGTTCAAATCCCGCTAATCCAACCAGTTCGAGGAGGTGCGTTGCAGTCTCCCTCGATGCGTTCTTGGTCGCGCCGTGCATGCGTAGGCCGTACGCGATGTTGTCGATGACCGACATGTGGGGGAAGAGCGCGTAGTCCTGGAACATCAGCCCGATCGGCCTGCGATGCGGAGCCAGGCCTGTCACGTCGGCTCCGTCGAGGATGATTCGTCCCGATGTGGGTGAGGCGAGACCGGCAATAGCCCGCAACAGGGTCGACTTGCCGGACCCGGATGGGCCCATGACGGCGAAACGCTCCCCGGTGGCGATCTCGAGTGAGAGGCCGTCCACTGCTGCGACGTCTCCGAACGTCACGGTGAGATCATCGATGATGGCGCTCACAGCTCCCTCCTATCTCGAACGCCGAGGGAGTCGATCACCAGGATGGCGAGTCCTGTGATGATCATGAGGAGCGAACTGAGAGCAACGGCTGCGCCGAACGGTGAGGGGCCGGGCTTGCCGAGGAGCTTGAAGATCGCGATCGGCATTGTCGGTGACCCGGGCCGTGCGATGAAGGCGGTGGCTCCGAACTCACCCATCGATATTGCGAACGCGAACGCACCTGCCACGAGGACGGCGGTGGCGACGAGGCGCACATCGATGGTCCACCAGGTCTTCCATGGGCTCGCTCCGAGCGTCGCGGCTGCCTCGCGGAGGGTCCGGTGCACCGCTGCAAGTGCAGGGGAGGCGGTGCGAACGACGAACGGGATGGCGACGAGAGCGTGAGCGATCGGGATCAAGATGATCGATGTGCGGATGTCGATCGGGCGATCGAGGGCGACGAGGAAACCGAACCCGATCGTGACGGCCGACGCAGCGAGTGGGAGCATCACGAACACGTCGAAGACCCGGGCGGTCCGTCGTCGTGCATAGGTGATGACCGCCGACGACAAGAGTCCGATGACGAGTGCGATCGCGGTCGCCGCAAATGCGAATCGCAAAGAGTTTGCGATGGCGGTCGCCGGTTCGACGAACGCGCCCGAGACCTTCGGTAGCTTGAAGAGGTTGACGTAGTTCTCGAGTCCGAACCGTCCCGACGGTCCGATGAAGGACCGTGTGAGCAGCATGACGATGGGGGTGCCGAGGATCAGAAGGGTCGAACCGATGACCGCTCCAACGATCCATCGTTCACGACCCTCAGGGCGGCGAGAACTGTCGAACGACCGTTCGAACTGCACCCTCGTGCGGCGCTGGAACCATCCATAGGCTGCAAGGATCACGGCGACTCCGACGAGTTGGAGAACGGCGAGTACCGAGGCGACGTCGAGGCGGAGGAACGCGGTCGTCTGGCGCCAGATCTCCACCTCGATCGTCGTGTGCTTCAGATCTCCGAGGAGGAGGACGACTCCGAAGGAGGTGAACGAGAACAAGAAGACGAGCGCACTCGCCGAAGCGATTGCCGGGGCGAGCAGCCGCAGGGTCACGGTCCTGAACGCGGTGAACGGTGAGGCCCCGAGGGTGCGAGCCGCGGCTTCGAAGCGGGGATCGAGCCGCTGCCAGTACGCACCGACGCCGCGCACGACGATGGCGTAGTTGTAGAAGACATGGGCAGCCAGGATCAGCCAGAGCGTGCCGGTGAGGTCGATGCCGATCGCACCGCGAGGACCTGCAAGCGTCAGGAACGCGGTGCCCACGACGAGGGTCGGCAGCACGAACGGTACGAGCGTGGCTGCCTCCAGAACTCGCTTTCCTGGGAAGGTGAACCTCGCGAACACCCATGCCGCCGGCAGGGCCGCGACGACGGTGAGGATGGTCGACAGGAGGGCCTGCCAGAACGTGAAGCGGGCGACACCCTGGAGAGTCGTGTCCGTGATGACGTCGATGAAGAGAGACAGGTCGATCGCTCCATCGACCGTGAGTCCTCGCAAGGTGATCGCGACGATGGGGTAGACGAAGAAGTACCCGAGGAAGGCCACCGGGAGGGCGATGACCGCAGCGGTACCCGCACGCCCGATCGGGCTGCGGTTCACGAGCGAGCGAGTTCGGTCCACTCTTGGATCCAGCGTTCACGGTTGGAGTCGATCATGTCAGGGTCCATCAGTGTCGGAGCATCGGGTAGGACGGTGAACTCCTGGAACACCGGAGGAAGATCGATGCCGCGTCGAGCGGGGTACACGAACATGTTGAGTGGTATGTCCTCTTGTACGGGACGGCTCAGGAGAAAATCGATGAACGCCTCCGCGCCGGCTTCGTTCGATGCTCCCGAGAGAACCCCTGCGTACTCGATCTGACGGAAGCAGCCGTCGGTAACGATCCCTGTGGGAGCTTCGGTGAGTTCACCGAAGAGGACCTCAGCTGGCGGTGACGATGCGTAGGACACGACCAGCGGCCGGTCGCCACCCGATTGCGAGAACAGGGTCGTGTACGCCTCGCTCCAGCCCGATGCGACGGATACGCCGTTGTCGAACAGGTCGGCCCAGTACGCCTTCCAGTCATAGGAGCTGCCCTCAGGGAACGCGTCGATCGTTGCAAGGAGAAACGCGAGGCCCGGCGAAGAGGTCGCAGGATCTTCGACGACGAGCATGTCCTCATAGCGCGGGTCGGTGAGTTCGTCGATACTCGTGGGCGGAGGCACGCCGAGAGCTCCAAGCGATGCGATGTCGTAGTTCACGCACACGTCGCCGAAGTCGATCGGTGTCACGATGTCGCCAGATATGCGAAGTTGGTCGTCGACTTCGACGATGTCCGCTGGCGTGTACGGCGTGAAGATGTCGCTGTCGATCGCTCGCGACAGGAACGTGTTGTCGATTCCGAAGATGACGTCTGCGATCGGGTTGTCCTTCGTGAGGATCGCCTGATTGATCATCGTCCCGGCGTCGCCCGAGGTTTGGACGACGACCTCGAGGCCAGTCTGCTGGGTGAAGGACTCGAGCACGGACTCACTCAAGGCGAACGAGGTGTGTGTCAGAAGCACGACCTCCTTGGATGCGGGCTGCGAGCTGCAGGCGGCTGCGACGAGTGCGAGGACCGTTAGAACGATGCCGATCCTCATGTGCGTTCGGGTCATGACTGCTCCTGTTGTGTTCCGATGGTCACCAGGAGGGCCCCATCTGAGACGGTTATCGTGCATGGTGTGGCGTCGACGACGTTCGAGATGCCGTGCGTCGTGCCGCGCATGAGTTGCGCATCGTCGAGTTGCCAACGAAGGCCCGTGGTGGTGACACCGGATGCGGGGCCGACCGGGATGATCGACACGACCGTGCCGGGAACGGCGTCGAACACGAGGGGTTTCGTATCGAGGACGGGGCGCAGAGATCCGGTGCCTGTGTGCCAGGTGATCGAGAGGTCTCTCCATTCAGCAGCGGTGAGGCTGAGGGCGATGGCGATGAGGTGGTCGATTCGGCCCGCTTCGCCTCCATAGACCGTGACCTCTGTCGCTTCAGCGCTGCTTGCGACTCGGAGGGCGAGTTCGAGGTCCGATGCGTCCTTTGCCCGTGGGAACCGTTGGATAGGTACACCCCGTCGTTCTGCATCCGCGAGGCCGTCTGGCGAGATCGAGTCGAGATCACCGATGAGGAGGTCGACGACGATTCCGTGGGAACGTGCAAGGTCGTACCCCGAATCTGCAGCGATCACGTAGTCGGTTCCCTCAACGGTGGGGGAGATGGTGAGAGACCCACCGGTGAAGATCACCGTTCGGGGTCTCGTAGGGCTGACAGTTTCCACTGCTTCCTCCGCTGGCATTACCCAGGCTCAGGTTCGGCGGGTCGGTGCTCGATGGCACCCTCTCAGCCCGATCGTTCGAGCTCCCCGGTGTGGTTCGTTGCCCACAGTGTACCCGACGCCGGGTTCGTCGGCGTCGGCGCCGTACAGTGCTGATCAACGCGCTAGCGTGACGGTGATGACGTTCGACCTCGCTGAGATCATCGCGACACACGAGTTTGGTCCCGCTGCCGGCGACTCGCGCCCCCTCTTCATCGCCATTGCCGGCGGTTCTGGATCGGGGAAGACGACGATCGCCCGTTCGGTGGTCGATCTCGTCGGTAGGGACAAGGTGGTGTATCTCCAGCAGGATGCCTACTACCGCGATCAGAACCACCTCGACATCGAGGAACGGGCCAAGATCAACTACGACCACCCAGACTCGATCGAGAACGAGCTACTCGTCGAACATCTCGATGCCCTCCGACGTGGCGAGGCCATCGAGCGGCCTATCTATGACTTTGGAACCCACACCCGTACCGCCGAGACGTACAGGCTCGTTCCGGGCGCTGCGGTGGTCGTCGAGGGCATCCTCGTTCTTGCGGATGCTGCCCTTCGCGAGAGGTTCGATGTCAGGGTGTACATCGACACGGAGCCAGACATCCGCCTCATCCGCAGGCTCCAGCGCGACATCGTCGATCGGGGTCGATCCGTCGAGTCGGTCATCGACCAGTATCAAAAGACGGTCCGCCCGATGCACTACCAGTTCGTGGAGCCCTCCAAACGGTATGCAGACATCATCATCCCGGAGGGCATCAACACCGGTGCGATCGGGACGGTGTCCTCGATGATCAAGCACTTCCTCGATCAACGAGGTTGAGTGGCGTCATGGCGATCAGCCATGGACTTCCGATTGAGCTTGCCAGATCTCGACCGCCCGATCCACAACGTCCTTGCCGACGTCGGCGAACGCGCTGTGGCCGTCTGCGGATGCATGGAACAGGTCGGCTCCGAACATCGTCGACTCGGTGGTGAACATCTGTTCCATGACGTCCCACGCGTTCGACTTGACCGTACGGGGGTAGCAGCTTGCGACGCGAGCGATCGCTGCGTCCACCGACCTTGCCCGGATACGGGCGATTCCCCTGGCGAGTTCGGGTAGGCGAGGGATCGTGCCGAGGTCCCCGATGCCCGACAGTGCGGTTGCAGGTACCCCAGTGTGCAGGCGGGAGGCAGCGGTCTCGTAGTCCTTCTCGAATCGAGCGATCGGGGTACCTCGCAGAGCATCGTTGGATCCGACGGACAGGTACGCGATGTCGGGCTGTGCTGCGAGCGCCTCGTCGAGCTGAGAGTCGAGGACGTCTCGGATCTTTGCCCCGCCAACGGCCACACTGATCGCCGTCACCTGGAAGCGTTCTGCGAGATGGAACGAGAGCTGACGTGGCCACGAGGCGTCGAGCGGGTCGACACCGGGTGAGGTGACCGAGCTGTCGCCGAGGAACACGATCCGCAGCGGTGGGGCGTCCGGGTCGCCGAAGACGCCGGAGGGGTCCTGGTTTTCGAGTGTTGGAAGGTCGTCGCGATAGATCGCCCGAGCCATCTGACCGGCGAGGACGACGCCTGCAGTGAGGGGTGGTCGGATGAATGTCCAGGCTCGCATCGGCCTATTGTGCCAAATCTGGGGGCTATGGGAACGCTTCGGATTCAATACCGCCCGCAGTCGGTGTCAGACGTCGAGTGCTCCTGGGTCCTGTGGTACGTCGACGGCGTACCGTTCGAGGATCTCGAGGGGAACGATGTCGAGTGCTCGGGTGTGGGTTGATGCCAGCACGACGGGTGCAGCTACGCCGTCGAGATGGGCTCTCAGCCAGTTCCTTGCGGTCACGCACCACCGGTCTCCCGGGACCAGGCCGGGGAAACGAAAGTGGGGGACCGGCGTGGACAGGTCGTTGCCTATCGAGCGCTGATGCTCGAGGAACTCCGCGGTCATGACGGCGCAGATCGTGTGGCTTCCAAGGTCCTGTGGGCCGGTCTTGCAGTCACCGTCTCGGAAGAACCCGGTCACCGGATCGACGCCGCAGGGCTCGAGCGGACCTCTAAGTACGTTGCGTGTCACGGCCCCAGTATCGCCTATCTAGACGTTGAATCTGAAGTGCATGACGTCGCCTTCAGCAACGATGTACTCCTTGCCCTCGATGCGCCACTTGCCGACTTCCTTGGCACCGGCTTCGCCACCGAACTCGACGTAGTCGTCGTAGGCGATCACCTCGGCCTTGATGAAGCCATGTTCGAAGTCGGTGTGGATGACACCCGCTGCCTGCGGTGCGGTTGCGCCGTTCTTGACCGTCCATGCCCGCACCTCGAGCTCTCCCGCTGTGAAGAAGGTGAGCAACCCGAGGAGGTCGTAGGCTGCGCGGATCACCTTGTGGAGTCCCGGTTCGTCGAGACCGTACTCGTTGAGGAGTTCGTCGCGATCCTCCTCGTCGAGGGATGCGAGCTCTGCCTCGAGAGCGCCACAGATCGTCACGACTCTGGCTCCCTCCTCGTCGGCGATCTCTCGCACGGTGTCGACGAGTGGGTTGTCGGTCAGGCCGTCCTCGTCAACGTTCGCGAGGTACATCGTCGGCTTTGCGGTGAGCAGGAACAGGTTCCGCACGATCAGTCGCTCGGCCTCCGAGATCTGCATCGTTCGCACCGGCGCACCGGTGGAGAGGTGGTCATTGATCCGCTCGAGTACCCCCACGGCAGCCTTGGCGTCCTTGTCTCCGGACCGCGCTTTGCGTTCAGCCTTGTCGAGCGCCTTTGCGACCGTTTCGAGATCGGCGAGAGCCAGCTCGGTGTTGATGGTCGAGATGTCGTTCCTCGGGTCGACTCTTCCCTCGACGTGTACGACGTTGTCGTCCTCGAAACAGCGAACGACGTGTGCGATCGAGTCTGTCTCCCTGATATGGCTCAGGAACTTGTTCCCAAGCCCCTCACCATCGGCGGCTCCTGCAACGAGACCTGCAATGTCGACGAACTCGACGGCGGCCGGAACGATGCGATCCGGGTGGACGATCTTGGCGAGAGCCTCGAGGCGAGGGTCTGGTACCAGTGCGATGCCGGCATTTGGATCGATGGTTGTGAAGGGGTAGTTCTCGGCAGCGATCTCCCCACCGGTGAGCGCGTTGAAGAGGGTTGACTTGCCCACGTTGGGCAGGCCGACGATGCCACAGGTGATTCCCATGTCGAAACTCCGGACGGATGGTGGAAACGGTCACGGCGAGGGCCACAGACCCGTCGCGCAGGGCATGATGATACGGATGGAACGTACCCAACAGCTCTGTGTGCATTGGTGCGGTACCGTGGGACGAAGGCGAAAGGAGAGCGATGTCGGTTCGAGTCGAACGGCAGTCTCGTGTGGCGACGGTGATCCTCGATCGGCCTGAGGTACGTAACGCCGTGGATGGCCCAACGGCGGCAGCGCTCTTCGATGCATTCGATGAGCTCGATACCGATGAGGGAGTCGACGTCGTCGTGTTGTGGGGGAGTGGCGGGACCTTCTGCAGCGGTGCTGATCTCTCTGCGATCGGCACGGAGCACGGCAACCGGGTCGATCCCGGTGGTCCAGGTCCGATGGGGCCGAGCCGCATGGTCATGTCGAAGCCAACGATCGCAGCGATCGAAGGGTATGCCGTCGCTGGAGGTCTGGAACTCGCCTTGTGGTGCGACCTTCGCGTTGCCGCCGAGGATGCGGTGTTCGGTGTTCTGTGCCGCCGCTGGGGCGTTCCGCTGATCGACGGCGGCACCGTGCGCCTGCCGCGCATCGTCGGGTTATCGAGAGCCCTCGATTTGATCCTCACCGGCCGTGAGGTCATCGCGGGAGAGGGGAAACAGATCGGTCTCGTGGACCGGTTGGTCCCAGTGGGGGCCACACGGCAGGAGGCTGAAGCCCTCGCACATCAGATCGCCTCGTACCCCCAGGTGTGCATGCGCAACGACCGGCTCTCGGTGTACGAGAGCATCGGAGTGAGCACCGAGGAGGCCATGAGCAATGAGTTCCTGCGGGGGATGAATTCGATAGCGACTGGCGACATGGTCGGCGGGATCGACCGGTTTCACCGCGGCGATCACAGATGAGCGGGTACCCCGCACTGGCCACTCTGGGGAGCCACACGTCGCGGTGAGTCGCGAAACAATTCTCGACGAGGGTCTTGAAACGAAGCGGTGTATCGAGTTCTCTCGGCAGTGGGGAAAGGGTCGGTAGACGGGTCAGAGCGAAAGGCGATCGCGATGGACCCGTTCAGCCATCCTGATCTCGAACGCCTCGGGCGGGCGTTGAGAGATCGACTCGATGAGACGCTCGTCGCCGAGCAGACCGCTGCCCGTGCAGCTGCTCGACGGAGACGAACACTCCGCGACCGACTCCTGGAGTCAGAAGACCGGTCGGCCGTGGTCGTGGTCACAGCAACCGATGGGCACACGTACCGCGGTGTTGTCGATGCTGTGGGAGTCGACCACATCGTTCTGACGGAGGCCGGGCGCTTCACGTACCTCGCGCTCGCACAGATCGTCGCGATGGACGTGCGTTGATGGCGCTGCTCAGCCGTACCCGCCCACTTGCGATGCCGCATCTTGATCGACGAATGGTTCTCGGGGTCGTTCTCGCCGCTGTCGCCGCTGGTTTCGTTCTCATCTTGACGCAGCCGGCAGCAACGACGCCGGTACTCGTCGCGGGTGCCGATCTGCCTGCAGGAACCCCGCTCGGCCAGCTTGACCTCGAGGTGCGGCGGGTGACGTCACCGGAAGGTCTCGTCGTCGGCGACTCCGTGGGTGATCTGAACGAATGGGTCTTGAGTGTTCCCGTCTCGGCGGGTGAACCGCTCGTACCGTCCTTGCTGGTACCTCCAGCGGTCCTCGACGCCCCGGAAGCCTTCGCCTTGACACTCGACCGCTCACATGCGGTTCAGGGAAAGATCACGGTCGGCGACTACGTCGACGTGCTCCTCACCACGCCGGGCACGATGGATGCCGTTCCGATCACGATGACCGTTGCCCGGGCGGTGTACGTGCTCGACGTCGAGCTCGGCGACAACGGATTCGATGCGGATCGTGTCGCCGTCCTGCTCGCTGTCGAGCGGGACCTTGCCGCGAGCCTCGCGAACGCTAGGGAAGCCGGGACGATCGATCTCGTGCGAGTGACACCGTGACGGTACGTGTCGCCACCATCCTGTCGGCGAGAGAGTGGGAGCCGGCGCTGGTCGCTCACGCTCACGAGACGGCAGCAGTTCGGATCGTGTTGAGAGCGTTTCAACCTTCGGACGTCGAATCGAGGGTCGGGGAGATCGATGTCGTCGTTGCCGGTGCTGAGATCGCATGGGTGACGGAACACCAGATCGGCATATGGAAACGACTTGGTCTGGGTGTCGTGGGAGTCTTCCCGTCCGGTGATCGGCCCGCTCAGGACGCCCTTGAACGGGGAGGAGCCGACGAGGTCGTTCCCGACACCATCGACGCTGATGCGTTGATCCAGGCGATCCGGTTCGTGGTGCCGCGAGCACCAGTTGAACCGATAGACACGCTGGGAATCCTGACGGTCGTCGTCGGCGCGAGAGGGGCCCCGGGCTGTACCGAGGTGGCTCTGGCGTACGGGATCACCCGTGCACAGGAGCGTGACGTCATCCTGATCGATCTCGATCTCACCGCGCCTGCGATCGCGGTGCGACTCGGACTTGCACCGCGGCCCGATATCGCCGATGCTGCTGACTCGGTTCGCTCTCACGGCATCATCGATCCATCGGTTGTGCGACGGTACCAAGGGATGTCGTTGATCACGGGTTCGCATCGTCCAGGTCAACCGGGCATGTCTCCGACCATGGTCCGCGGGTTGATCGATGCCGCTCGTGCAGAGGCCGATGAGGCGATCGCAGACATGGGTGCAATCGACCCGGGGAACGAGATCGTTGCGGACGCGGATCGAGCCATCATCGTCGTCGATGCATCTGCGCTTGGCATCGTGCGTGCTGCCCACCTGACATCTCAATGGATCGGTCCAACGCCCTACATCGTGGTGAATCGTGTTCACAACGGGGACGCTGCTGATGTCGTTCACGCTGTGAGAACCTGGACGGGTTTGGATCCTGTAGCGCTCATCCCCGACCATCGGCGTGTGCGGGAGGCGACCAGTTCTGGCAGGCCACCAGACCGCAGACTCAGGCGTGCCTTGGCAGGGGTTGGCACATCGTGACCGCGACACCTGCACCCGTCCGCTTCGGGCATGTCGGGGAGCTGCTCAAGGACCCGTTGATCGAGGAGATCATCGTCATCGGCGGCGAGAGAACCTTCATCGTACGTAATGGCATCAAGGAACTCGTGAGTGTCGTTGTAGATGCTGCAACGGTGCGACGAATCGCCGATCAGCTTCTCGCAGGTACGGGCCGTAGGGTCGACGTCGCCAGCCCGATCGTGTCGGCACAACTCCCGGATGGCAGCCGGGTTCACATCACCGGGCCACCGGTCACCCACCCAGATCGGATGAACATACAGATACGCAAGTTCGTCGTGACTGCCGCCGATCTCACAGATCTGGTGGAGCGTGAGACGCTGACACATTCGGCAGCCAAGCTGCTTCGTCACGCAGTGCACAACGACGCAACGATCCTCATCGCAGGCGCGCCCGGGGCGGGAAAGACAACGCTCGTGAACTGTCTCCTGCGTGAGGTGTCGCCACAGCGGCGTGTTGTCACATGTGAGGAAGTGTTCGAGATCGAGGCCGATTTGCCCGACATGACGCAGATGCAAACTCGTGAGGTCGGACTCGACGGTGGTGCAGAGATCACGTTGCGTGACCTCGTTCGCGAGGCTCTGCGCCAGCGCCCCGATCGGATCGTTGTCGGTGAGGTGCGGGGCCCCGAGGCGCTGGACATGCTGCTTGCCCTCAACGCAGGGTGCAGTGGGCTTGCAACGATCCACGCCAACTCGGCGCACGACTCGCTGGAGAAGTTGGTGTCGTACGGCGTGCTTGCGGGCGACAACATCTCCGTCCCGTTCCTGCGCCGGACCGTCTCATCGGTCATCGATCTCGTCGTGTACGTCAAGCGCACGTCGAATGGGAGGTATATCCACGAGATCCTGGCGGTACCCGAGCAGTTGGACGTCGATGTGTTCACCGTGGCCCCCCTGTACCGGCGTCGTGACGGGGCTCTTGGATGGGTAGGGAACGGACCCGAGGCGCCAGACTCGTGGAGGGGTTGACGTGAGGGGTCTCGCCGTGATTCTCGCCGCTTCATCGGCATGGATAGCGGTGACGGGCAGGATGCCGGTGATCCGGGTCTGGCGTCCCGTGTCGTGGGCCCCGATCGGTGCCGGAGTGGTGATCGCCGGTGTCGTTTCGACTCTCATGTATGGCTTCCTCGGCACACGTGCTCCGTCCGTGGCGATCGGAGCGCTGGCCTTCGTGGTCCCATCGGTCGTGCAGTCAGCAAGAGTCCATGGCACAAGGAGGGAGCGTATGGAGTCGTGGCCCGACGTACTCGCCCACATGCGCGCGGGCATCGCAGCGGGATCGACACTTCCCGACGCCGTGATCGAGGGATGTGTCCGCGTCGGTGGTGAGTTCGCCCGCTTCGCAGAGGAAGTACGGATGCAGGTGATGTTCGGGAGTGGCTTCGTCGACGCGCTCGAGAACATGCGTCGCAGCTTCGACGATCCGGTGACCGACCGGGTCACGTCGACGCTTGCGGTTGCGCAGAGGGTCGGTGGACACCGTGTCGGGGACGTCGTGGCATCGCTCCAACGCTCCGTGACGGACGATCTGGCGTTGCGCCGGGCTCACGACGCGGTGATGACCGAGCAGCGATGGACCGCCGCCGTGGCTCTTGTTGCTCCCTGGGCACTGCTCGTGCTGTCGATCGCAACGAACCCCCAGTCGGCGGCAGCATTTGACACGAGTGAGGGAGTTACCGTCGTTGCGATCGGTCTTGCAGCCACGATTTCGGGATGGATACTCGCGAGACGATCGGCCCGACTGTCCGAACCGCCGAGGATCCTGCGATGAACGTCGTTGCAGCCGCGATCACCGGCGCCGCTGTGTTCCTGTTGACCTTGCGCATCTCAACGCGATCGCTCACGCAACGGGTGCGCCGGTACATCGCAGGGCCCGAACCGCTGATCTCTGATGTGCCGGCGATGCGAGACCGGGATCTCTCCTTCGTCCCGTGGTCGCTCGCCGGCGCGTTTTCAGGCATCCTCCTCGCTCAGGGTGATCTGTTCCTCGCCGAAGCGGGTCGCTCCGTGCTTCCGCTCTCTCTGACTGGGGCGGCGGGAGGGTGGTTTGCGTGGTCGGCTCGACGGTCGACCCTGAGCGAGCGCCGCTCGCTGCGTCTGCGACACGAGCTTCCGCTCGTCGCGGATGCTCTTGCTCTCCACACGCTTGCAGGTGAGTCCGTCGCGTTCGCGCTTGGCGCGCTCGTGGAGGAGACCGACGGTGTGGCGAGTGAGGAGTTCAGATCGGTGCTCGGTATGCATTCTGAGGGGCAGGGACTCGTCGAAGCTCTCGCCGAAGGGAAGCGGTGCACGGCACATGCCGAAGCGGCCAGACTCTACGAAGCGTTGATCCATGCGCACACATCGGGCGGCCGACTTGCCGATGCTCTCAGTGATCTCTCCATCGATTTCAGAGCATCGATCTCGTCAGACCTCACATCGGAGGGTGGCCGGCGAGCGGTGACGAGCTACGGACCGATCCTCGCCTTGATGGTGCCGACCGCCCTGCTATTTCTGCTGTATCCGACGCTTCTGGGCCTTCGCGCGCTGTCCGGTGCGCCATGAATCATCGACTCCAAGGAGGGATCGATCATGTGGAACAATCAACGAGGATCAACGACAGTCGAGTGGTTGGGGCTTGCGACGATCGCCGTACTGGTGATCGCTCTCTTGCTGCCCCAAGTACGCGGAACTGCCGGAGACATCTGGTCGAACGTGGCAGGCCAGTTCAACGGCTTCTTCGGCTGAACGCGGGATCAGCAACGATCGAGGGGATAGTTGCGATGGGCGTCTTCTTCGTCCTGATCATGCTCGTGGTCCAGCTCGGGTTCCTCGTCATCGCCCGCTCGGCGGTCTCGGCATCCCTCGACGGTGTAGCGCGCCGGTCGGTGATCCCCGGTGCATATGTACCCGGCGAACGGGAACGACTCCAATCTGAGATCGAGGCAGTTGCGCCCGGTCTCGAGGTTCTGACGTCGAGTGTGACATCTCGATCCGAGCGGGTCCACGTGCGCGTCACCGTCGAGTGGCTACCACCCGGACCGCACCTGGTCCCGATTCGGTTCACCATGACACGCACCCGGGCGCTGGTGGTCCCGCCGTGAAGTCCGAACGCGCGACTGCGATGATCGAGGTCATCGTGCTCGGATTCGCCACAGTGCTCCTGGTCCTACCGACGCTCGTCGCCGTTGCACGACTCGTCGACGCCAGCGCGATGGCCGGATCACAGGCGAGAGATGCGGCGATGTGGATGGCGAGGCATGGGACCGAACTTGTATCCCAGGATCAGAGGATCGATATCGATACGACGGTGGAGGGGAGCGTCGTCCGCTCCACCGCACATGCTCGGGTGACGCTGCTGTCGGTCGGTGGAGCCAAGGTCGAGCGTTTTATCGAAGTGTCATACGAAGTGCCGATCAGCCGCTACCGCAGCCGCAGATGATGGATGAACGCGGCTCCATGTTGCCGATGTTCGCCGGGTTGCTCTTCGTGTCGTTCACGATCCTTGCGCTGGCCGTCGAGATCGCGCTCCTCGGCGCCGTTTGGCGCCAGGCGGCAGACATTGCGGACATCGCCGCGGAAGCGGGCGCCGCCGTGATCGACGAGCGACTCCTCCACACCGCTGATGTCGTCGCGGTAGATACACGGGCTGCTGGACATGCGGCTCTCGTCGCAGCTCACGATCTAGGGGTGGCGCGCGGCGACGTGACCGTTGCAGTCGATGCGGCGACGGTGTGTGTCACGATCCGGATCCGACACGTCACGCGCAGTCTGCGATTCATCGCAGTCGAGGAGATCCCGGTGGAAGTCTCACGGTGTGCCGTGCCTGCAGTCGGCTGAAGCAAGGATGCTCTGGGATGTAGGGTGCTTGGACACATGTCAGACACTCTTACCACGCTGATCGAAGCATCCGACCTTGCCGGCCTCACCAAGCACATCGATGGCGTGTGTGCGCGTCGGGAGTGGGACGAACTCATCGAGATCCGTGACCGTTGCGAGGAGGCCGTCAAGCGCGGCAAGCAGGTTTGGGCCATCGGCCAGTTCGCCGAGTACCGCCTGGCCCTCGAGGCTCCCGCCCCTATGGCTGCTTCCGTTCTCTCGGACGGCAAGGGCCGATTCGCCCTGGGACCACTGTGGGAAGTGGCAGCGTCGACACACTCGTGGGCAGAGCTGAGAGAGCATATCGATGTACCGACGGTGCGGGCCATGACAGCACACGAGCGATCTATTCGCGGTGATACGGTCGATGAGTCTGAGATCGATCAGGGTGTGCTTGGTGTGCCCGTGACCATCCAGGAGTGGGAGCCGAAGTACCCGGTCGCCGACTACCGGTCGGACCGTGCTGCGTTCCCCGACGATGTCTTCGACATCTCGATGTCGTGGAGAGAACTTCCCGACGCAGTCGAACCGGAGGTCGAGGACGCAGTCTGTGAGATCCTGACCGACCTCATTCGTCCCTGGTGGGAGGATTCACTCGGGAAGGCAGAGGTCGTCACTGTGGATGGAACGATCGAGCAGGCGATCAGGAGTCTGGGACCCCATCGGGTCCGGGCAGTTGAAGTATCAGTATCGACAGCGCTCGAGGTGATGGCATGGGCTGGAGCCAGCGGGGGAGCGCACGGTCGGCGGCGGGGAACACCCTCGGGAAGGGCCGCTGCGTGGTGGGTGCTGCTCGAAGTCCTCGGCTACGACGAGGTGCCCGACGATCTTGCCGCCGTTGGAAACGAGGCCGCGGAACTGCGGTGGTTGCTCTGGGATCCTGGAGATCGTGTGGGCGGGTGGAACCTCCATCTCGGCATCGAGGACCCCGACGATGCTGTCGCGTGGGTCCTCAGCGCGGTCGACGCCATGTGATCGAGCCGCCTTCCCCGTCCTCTCTCGAAGGAGGACGAAAGAAGTCGATGTTGCCAGACCCGGGTGCCGGGCATGAGCAGCAGTGGGGGTGGCTGGCGTTGATCGACCCGCTCGCGCTCAAGGGCTGGCGACCGGCAGGCAGTGAACGTTGCACGCATCGTCGATTCTCGGTCGAGGTTCCGCCAAGCAATGGTTACCCTTGACCGGTGGCGCACAGCCACGATGGGCGACACTACTCTGGCGTGCCGCACATGGAGTCTCGTCCCGGAGAACGCTCGACAATGTATCTGGAGCACATCGATGGGCCGGCAGATCTTCGTCGTCTCGACTACGACGAACTCGACGAGCTGGCGACCGAGATCCGACTGCTTCTCGTCGAGGCCGTGACGGCTCACGGAGGGCATCTCGGGTCGAACCTCGGCGTCGTCGAGTTGACCCTTGCTCTCCACCGGGTCTTCAACTCGCCACACGACCTGATCCTGTGGGACACGGGACATCAGGCGTACGTGCACAAGATCGTGACGGGCCGCAGGGACCGGTTCGCACACCTCCGTGAGGAGGGCGGGCTCAGCGGCTATCCGAGTTCATCAGAATCCGAGCACGACGTGATCGAGAACAGCCACGCGAGCACCGTTCTGTCGTACGCCTACGGTCTGGCGACTGCAAGGCAGTTGGACACCGCCGAGGAGGATCCAGGCCGGATCGTCGCGGTCATCGGCGACGGCTCGATGACGGGCGGTATGGCGTTCGAGGGCCTCAACAACCTCGGTCACAGTGGACGTGACGTGACCATCGTGCTCAACGACAACGGCCGCAGCTACGCACCGACCGTTTCCAAGCTCGGCGAGAGCCTCGTTCGAATCCGTTCGAACCCGATCTACATGCGCAGACAACGCAAGCTCGAGAGTATCGCGCACAGTCTGCCCAAGGTCGGAGGAGTTGCCGAGCGGAGCATCAGTGCAACGAAGGCGGCGATACGTCAGTTCTGGGAACCTCCGGCGTTCTTTGAGGACCTCGGCGTTCGCTACCTCGGACCGTTCGATGGCCACGACATCGAGACGGTCGAGAAGGCCCTGGACAACGCTGCCCAGTTCGACGGGCCGAGTCTCGTCCATGTACTCACCCGCAAGGGGCGGGGGTACGCCCCTGCCGAGAACGACACGATCAAGTTGATGCACGACACCGGGTCGATCAAGGACGGGAGCTACACCGCCGCGTTCATGGAGACACTGTGCAAGCTCGGCGAGGAGCATCCCAACGTCGTTGCGGTCACGGCTGCGATGCCGGACTCCACCGGAGTGCTCGCGTTCTCCGATCGATTCCCCGACAGATGCTTCGACGTCGGTATCGCTGAACAGCATGCCGTCACGGCCGCGGCGGGCATGGCACTTGGTGGCCTGATCCCCGTGGTCGCTCTGTACTCGACGTTCCTGACACGAGCGATCGACCAGGTGAACCTCGACGTCGGCCTCCTCGGGCAGCACGTGGTGTTCTGTCTCGATCGGGCAGGGATCACCGGAGATGATGGGCCGTCGCACCACGGCATTCTCGACATGGTCCTGTGTACCAAAGTGCCAGGCATGACCGTGATGGCTCCATCGTCCTATCAGGAGCTTCAGGTGATGATGATCGACGCCGTCGAGTTGTGCGATGGGCCGGTGTCCATCCGCTGGCCGAAGACGGCAGCGGTGATGGCCGGGGAACACGACGTAGGTGCTGGGCTCGAGGCACGCAAGGCACGGACGGGCTCTGGCGACCGGGTATGCATCATCGGTGTCGGCAAGATGCTTGCTCCTGCCATCGAAGCCGCTGAGATACTGGTCGACGATGGCATCGATGCCACCGTCTGGGATCCACGCATCGTTAAACCACTCGACCCCACGATGCTGCAAGACGCTGCACAGCACGCGGTCGTCGTCACCATCGAGGACGGCTTCCGCGAGGGCGGCGCCGGAACCGGGATCCAGACTGCCCTTGAGGATCTCGAGGCCCGGTGCCGTGTCGAAGTCATGGGTGTGCCGATCGAGTACATCCAGCACGCTGCACCCGACGTCATCCTGGCACGCATGGGCCTGGATGCTCACGGGATCGTCGAGACCGTCCGCAGGATCGCCCTCTGAGGGAGAAAGACGCTCAGCTAGCTGCTCAGCGCTCGTAGCGCTGCATCCTCGTCGCTGACGGTGACTGCGAGATGGAAGCCTTCGGCGCTCGAGTGGAGGAGATACATCGACTCGATGTTGACGTTCGACTGGGCCAGCCCCTCGGCCATGTGTGCAAGCGAGTCTGTTCCACGGGCAAGGAAGATGTCGAGCACGGCGCGTTCGCTGAACTCGAGATCAGCGCTCATCAAGACTCTTCGGACACGGGGAGCGTTGTTCACGACGATATGAACGTAGCTCTGGTCGTTGTCGGCGACGGTCGCAAGGGCCTCGATCTCGACACCTGCATCGGCGAGTAGTCGGGTCAGCGTTGCAAGCTGGCCCGGCCGATTCGCGAGGCGCACCGAGAACTCGGTCATGACCACAGCCTACGCCACGGAGAGGATCGGTGCGACTGTTTCGCTCTGCTCAGTCCTGGACGACGCCCCGGTCGGACAGCAACGCGCGGAGGTGGGCGATGCGTTCTCGAATCCCAGAGGTGTCGTCCGTTGCCACCACAGAGGTTGCCCCGGGGGTGCCGCTCTCGTCGGCGATCCTGGTCTCCATCGCCTCGAGATCGCGCAGTTCGATGTAGAGCTCTTCGGTTGGGCGCTCGCCGTGGTCGATGAACTCGCTCGGAGTGTCGGACATTGCCTTCCTTGTGTTTCCGATACCGTACCACGAGCGTATCGTTGGCTCCGCAGAGGTTTCCGCCGACTACTTCAGCGTCTCGACCTCTGTCTTGAGCTTGCCGTTCTTCTTGATCTTTGCTTCGACGAGAACGACGTCGTCCCCATCGGCGCTCGTGAACTTGACTTTGAGCTTCTTGTCGGTGTTCTTGACGATCTCGTAGGTCCAGTCGCCAGCGTCGACGCCCGTCACCGAGATCGTGTCCCCAAAGGCTCCGAAGGTGATCTGGAACTCGTCCTTGTACACAGCGGTCTTCGACTGGTCCGGTGTCGATCCCTGAACGGAGCCGCTCCCCGACCCAAATGCAGCCGTGGTCGTGGTCGTGGTGGCAGCGATCGTAGTCGTGGTCGTTGTCGCGGCAGGGAGGGAGGTTGTGGTCGTTGTCGCGGCAGGGAGGGAGGTTGTGGTCGCTGCGGCGTTGGTGGTCGTGGTAGTGCCGGATCCGGCGGCGCTACCACTCCCGGAGGTCCCACTCGAGCCGGTGGTATCGGACGCTGCGAGGGCTGATGTGGAGCCGACTTCGGTGCTTGCTCGTGCGAACGTGTCGCCGAGCTTTCCGCCGAGGAAGTTGATCGAAACGATGAGCACAACGGCGATCAAGGCAACGAGGAGTGCGTACTCGACGAGGGCTGCGCCTCGTTCGTTGCTTCCTGAGTGCGTGTTGCGTGTCATGTGTGTTCCCCGACCCATCGGTTTCTTCTTCAATGCCCTGTATCGGGCGTTCATGGCTCCGACCTTATGGGTAGTTCGACCTATTCCTGATCAAAGGTGTAAGGGATCATGTGATGGCGGCGTGCGGATAACTGAGCCTTGGAGGGATGGGTCGTCGACTGCGTCAGTCGTCGCTGTCGCTGTCGCTGTCGCTGTCGCTGTCGCTGTCGCTGTCGCTGTCGCTGTCGCTGTCGCTGTCGCTGTCGCTGTCGCTGTCGCTGTCATCGGTGCCGGGATCTGACTGCTCCGAGACGGTGCCTTGCAGCGACTCGCCAGCCTCTGAGAAGCTCATCGCGAGCCTTGCGGTGAAGAAGCTGATCGACATGATGAGGGTCACCGCGATCAATCCGATGAGAAAGACGTACTCGACAAGGGCTGCGCCGCGCTCTCGTTCGGTCGCTCGGAGGTGGTGGAACACGATGTTGTCCTTTGCTCTCTATCTCGTCACCGTGATATCGGCACGTCGACGCTGCATACGTATGGGCCATCCGGCCCATACGTATGTTTCGATCGTGTGCGAGGAGAGGCGGAGTGCTCCTGGAGGGTACGATCGAGAATATCGAACACATGTTCGATTACTGTTGGAGTATGGCACGGTATGCAGAGCTCCATTGTCACACGAACTTCTCATTCCTCGACGGTGCGTCGTGGGCTGGTGATCTCGTGGTTCGGGCAGCTGAGCTGGGGTATGAGGCTCTTGGGGTGACGGACCATGATGGGTTTCGGGGGGTCGTCCAGGTTCACGCACATGCATCAGCGATCGGTCTGCCAATCGTCTACGGCACGGAGGTAGGGATGCCCCGCGATGCAGGATCGTCGAGTGAGGCTTCCGTGAGCGAGCATCTCCTCCCTTCTGAGGGTGCGATAGCGATCAGCGGAACGCGAGATATCACACGCCGGGGCCGGGTACGAAGAATGCACGGATCGAAGCCCTCCCGTCGTCCGGAAACGGATCACCTCGTGCTGCTCGCTTCCGACCCGGATGGATACGCAGCGATCGGGCGGTTCGTCACGAAGGGTCAGTATCGCGGAGTCAAGGATGCACCAAGGTACTCGTATCGAGACCTCGAGGACGCCGTACGATCGGGTGGTGTGATCGGGCTCTCGGGCTGTTGGCAGGGGGCAGTTCCACGAGCCGCCCAGGCAGGAGACACCGCAGGAGCACTTCGCGAAGCAGCACGCTTGAAGGAGCTCTTCGGTGAGCGTTTCTACATCGAACTGACACATCACGGGATGCCGCATGACGACTTGCGCAACGACCTCCTCGCAGAGATCGCGCACCGCCTCCACATCGAGACGGTTGCCACGAACAACGTGCACTACGCACAACGCTACGACGCCGATCTCTCCGAGGCACTGGCTGCGATCGCAGGACGTCGGACGCTCGAAGAGGCCGACGGGTTCCGTCCTGGAACCGACCTACGACACCTGAGAACTCCACACGAGATGGCAGCCCGTTTCGCCAGGTACCCCGGAGCAGTGGAGCGAGCAGCAGACCTTGGCCGGGCGCTCGCGTTCGATCTCGATCTCATCGATCCCGAACTTCCCGACTTCCCGATGCCTGGAGCGTTCACCACCGAGATCGAGTACCTGGCACATCTCGCGTATGAGGGTGCAGGCACCGTGTACCCGGGGCCGGATCGGGGTCTCGATGCAGCGGCACGCCGACGGATCGAGCATGAACTCGGCATCATCGAGGATCTGGGGTTCGCCGGATACTTCCTCGTTGCCTGGGACATCGTGAACTTCGCGAGATCCCGCGGTATCTACTGTCAGATACGAGGGTCGGGGGCAGACTCGGTGATCTGTCGATGTATCGGGTTGACACGAGTCGACCCCATCCGCCTCAACTTGCCGTTCGAGCGGTTTCTCTCCCACGAGCGAGGAAGACCGCCGGACATCGACATCGATTTCGAAGCGGAACGCAGGGAGGAGGTGATCCAGTACTGCTACCGAAGGTACGGACGTGAGCGTGCAGCGATGGTCGCCAACGTCGTCACGTACCGGGCCCGGTCGGTGCTCCAGGACGTCGGCAAGGCGTTCGGACTGACACAGGCTCAAGTGAACGGGTTGACGAAGTACGTCGACACGAGAGATCCGAAAGCACTGCGAAACATCATCGATCTTCCCGACGGTATCACCGCCGAGCACATCTACAGCGTGTGCCACCGTCTCGACGGGTTTCCCCGCCATCTCGGGATCCACTCGGGTGGAATGGTGATATCTCGGCGTGCTCTATGGGAGACCGTGCCAATGGAGTGGGGAAGGATGGCGGATCGGTCCGTCCTGCAATGGGACAAGAACGACTCCGCTGCAATGGGTCTGGTGAAGTTCGACCTCCTTGCGCTCGGAGCACTCAATGCTCTGCATCTGTCGGTCGATACGATCGCCGAGACCCACGGCGTAGACATCGATCTTGCAACGATCCCCCAAGAGCCCGTGATCTACGAGATGCTGACGCGTGCCGACACCGTCGGCGTATTCCAGGTGGAGTCCAGGGCACAGATGGCGACCCTCCCAAAGATGAAGCCTCGTACGTTTTACGACCTCGCCATCGAGGTGGCTCTCATACGGCCGGGCCCCATCCAGGGGCAGTCTGTCCACCCGTATCTCCGAAGACGGAACGGTGAAGAGCCTGTCAGCTATGTCCATCCATCGGCCGAGCCGATCCTCCGCAAGACCCTCGGCGTCCCGATCTTTCAGGAGCAGCTGATGGAGATCGCCCGGGTGTGTGCAGGTTTTACCCCAGGCCAGTCTGACAGGCTCCGACAGGCGATGACCCACAAGCGGTCTGTGGAGGAGATGGGGAAACTGCGCGACGAGGTCTACGCCGGGATGGAGTCGAACGGGATATCCGGTACTGCGGCAGACGAGCTGTGGGAGAAGCTCCAGGGCTTTGCATCGTTCGGGTTTCCCGAGTCGCACTCGGTGTCGTTCGCATACATCGTGTACGCCGCTGCATGGTTGAAGTTCCACTGGCCAACAGAGTTCTTCACAGGGCTGCTCAACGCTCAACCGATGGGGTTCTACTCCCCGAACTCCCTCGTTGCCGATGCAGCGCATCACGGCGTGATCGTGCGCTCACCCGACGTCAACCAGTCGGCACATGACTGCACCGTCGAACCCATCCCAGGTGACTCCAACGAAGTCACGGAGTACCTCTCCATGGTGTGGAGACGAGGTATGGGGCCGATCGACGATGCGACCAGACAGGCAGTGGCCCTTCGGATAGGTCTTCGATACGTGCGAGCCCTCGGTGATACAGACATCACCCGTATCGAGGCTGCCCGTCTCACCGGAGGATGGTTCCACTCACCCGAGGACTTCGCCAAACGAACCGGACTCAGCGTCGCTGCACATGAGAGCCTTGCTGCTGCGGGTGCGTTCGGCTCGTTCGAGCTCTCGAGACGCGAAGCCCTGTGGGAGGCAGGACCGCTTGGCAGTCTCGGGCCGGAGCGACTCCATCTCGAAGAGAGGGTCGCCCCGCCACCGATGTCGGAGATGGATACTTCAGAGAGCATGGAGGCGGATCTGTGGTCGACGGGAATCTCGATGATTCACCCTGTCTCGCTCATTCGCGACCGTCTGGAGGAGCGGGGCGTGATCAGCGCTGTGGATGCGTTGAGGATCCGTGAGAACAACACGGTGGTGAAAGTCGCTGGTGTCGTGACTCACAGGCAGCGACCGGAGACGGCGAACGGGGTCAGGTTCTTCAACCTCGAGGATGAAACCGGGATCCTCAACATCGTCATCATGCCATCGGTGTGGGATGCGAACTATGAGGTTGCACGTAAAGCGATCGGTGTCGTCGTTCACGGTAGGTTGGAGTACCGCTCCGGGGTCACCAACATCGTTGCGCTGCGTATGGAATCATGGCCGGTTCCCGAACTCACCTCTCGGGACTTTCGGTGAGCGGCGTGTCCCGGGTCCCGTCTCCACCGTAGGTCGTACGACCCGTTTCGGGCCGCGCACTTCAGAATGGTCCATGTACCGCCGATACATAGATTGTCTAGCACGGGAGAGGGCTGATGGGCCAGGTATTCGATGGATCGATACTCCTGTCGGGGGAGACGGGACCCGGCTTGCATGCAACGTTCGAGCGCGGGTCGGAGTTCGTCCGGCTCCTCACAGGAGATGACGAACTCGGAACGTGGGAAGATCGCGAGGTCGCCGTCGCCCCTGCAGGTAAGGGTGAGTTCGCGCTCGAGCTCGGCGGTGAGAACCTCACGTTTCGTCCATCGTCGCCTTCAGCGTTCGCCGAAGCGATGTCGATACCTCTCCAACCGGAACCTGCAGCAGATTCTGCCGATAAGAAGCCGAAGTACGACATCGATGCAGCGATCGACGAGGCTATAGCGAACGTGCGGCCGCTGACCGATCCGAACGCCGATGATGACATCCTGTCGAGGTTCGTGCTCGTGGGGATCGTGGGAACTGCCGCCGTCCTCATGGCTGGACTCGTCGGGATGTCCTTGATCATCTAGGGCGACGTCAGTTGTCGTCCTCTTCTTCGCCACTCTCGAGTTCGAGAGCGGCCGAGTTGATGCAGTACCGCAGGCCTCCTGGCCCGGGCCCGTCAGGGAAGACGTGTCCGAGATGCGCTCCGCAGTTCGCGCACCGGCCTTCGACGCGGGTCACCCCGAACGACTCATCGGTGTGTTCTTCGATCCCGCCGGGATCGAGGGGAGTGGTGAAGCTGGGCCAACCCGATCCGGAGTCGTACTTGGCTTCCGAGGAGAAGAGCGGTTCGTCGCATACGACACACCGGTAGACGCCCGGTCGTTTCTCGTCCCAGTACCGTCCGGTGAACGCCGGCTCAGTGCCGGCCTCCTGAGTCACGTGGTACTGCTCGGGTGTGAGCGGCCGTTCGAGTTCTGATTCGTCGGGGTGATCGGCCATGGGGACAGCCTAGGCAACGCAGGGAAGAGACGACACGCGACCGCTTGGCGGGGATGCTCGCGCCCTGTGGTGGGGAACAATCGACGCTTCAATCCTCGAGCATCACGACGTCGAACCGGTCATCACCTCGAGAGACGACCACGGCCCGGTCGTGCGGTCCGTCACGGAGCACGTCGAGAACGTCCCCGACGGACTCCACAGTCATCGGTGGGCCAGATGTCCGGAGCAACCGAACCTGGACCCCGGTGGACTCCGAGACACCAGCGGCGAGGTCGTCCACA
>VAPM010046577.1_pt1 | contig 31762 bp, 30 predicted proteins | sample 3395091 | NCBI WGS metagenome assembly VAPM01 (sample SAMN08290445, study PRJNA428436) | hydrothermal vent metagenome | isolation source: Deep-sea hydrothermal vent chimney 3 | place: Pacific Ocean: Juan De Fuca Ridge
ACTCCAGTCGCGGCCGCGACTGCACTCGGTATTAATACGAGCTTGATATTTCTCCACCCCTCCATGTACCCGAGGGGGGCAACTCTGGCGTCGGAGATAACTCCGGCGAGTCCCAATCCATCCTTCTTGCTCACTACCGTGAGCAGTCCCAGGCACAGGTATTTATGTGCCCGTGCTTCTTGCGCGGTGATGATGCTGACGCTCTTCACCTTCACGGGGTGAATGAACATCGGCATCTCTCCCTTATATGGCGGAATTTTCTTAAGCCAGAAATAAATATGAGTCGGTGAGAACACGACTGTAGTGTTACCACTCAACTCAAGCTTTCCACCAAGTAAATAGTGGTTTTTGAATACCATGTCTTTAAGCGGGTATTCCCGCGTGGCGGTCGTGTCACACGTGGTTTCCTCCCACTCCACCAGTGGGACGCTCTTCATGTTTGTCGGCGCGTTGAGCCGACTGAAGATTTGGGGGACCGGGACCCCGGGCGCCGAAACGATCGGCAATTGTGCCGGAATCTTGCTGGCAGCAAAATTTTGAGTGACGCTTGCGCCACCCACCTTAACGGTCCCAATTGCGGAGCTTTTTGCATTTCCGCTCTTGGAGGTTACGTTCCCCACTTTCGCGGCGCCACCTGTGGCATTTCCGCTCTTGGAACTTACGTTTCCAACTCTTGCTGCGCCACCTGTGGCATTTGACCTTGAGAGAGCGCCTGCATTCGCTGTAGGCGCCGCCATATTACCAATGGCGACTGAGTTTGAGTTGGAACTCGTCTGTGCCGATGACACAGCCGAGTTCATGACTGGCGTGGCGAATGCCACGCCTCCGATGAACAGCATGGTTGCTCCCAATGGGAGCAACCAGATGAATTTCTTCATAGTAGTTTCCTTCCGTTGAAGTAGCACCCTCGGGGAGAATTCCCCGAGGGTGTGTTGGGAAACGTGCACTTACATCCTACGGATGAAAGTGCACCCCAGCCCACATGGACGCTGCCGACGCACTTCCGCCGGCAGACGAACTCGCCGACGCATTGTGACCCGACGCCGTGGCGTCGGTGCTGGAGGCGTTGTACGTCCCGGAATCGCTACCGGAACGGTAGGCATCGGCGAATCCACCGCCGTTTACCATACCATCCACGGAACCGAAACCATGGGTGCCGGATGCCTGGCCATTGGTCTGGCCACCGGCATTTACCTGCGTCATTCCCTGGGTGGTGGTCTCGGAATTGATGCCGAACCCGCCACTGAACTCTCCCACGCCGTGGCCATTGAACATGGCGCCGGCATCGACATTACCGTCTACGTAGCTGGACGACCCGCGAGCGCCGGCTGCGAACGCCGCGGGGGGGGCCACGAGTGCCAGGATGAAACCCAGCAGGATTCCCTTCTTCATGATGTTACCTCATTTTCAATGAACATCGGCTCCGATGAGCCGATGTGGCGTTAGCCATGTGTATATAAACATGCTTATTTACATAAGTCAAAGTGAAGCCTAACTTCATTTGTGCTAGCCCACCCCACGCGTTTGCCTACGGCAAACGCGTGGGGTGGGCTAGATTTTATTTTTTCCACGTATCGCAACGAAAAAACCATACACGAAAAACACAGAGGCGCTATACTGTAAGTATAAATATTTTATGGAAGTCCCAGAAAAAGATTTGGAAAGATTTATCATTGACTCCGGCGTTGTTGCTCGCAAGGATATTGAATCTGCTTCAGCGGAAGCTAAAAAACAAAAACAATCCATCGGTACTGTGTTGGTTTCTCGTGGGTTGCTCACCAAGGATGCGTTGCGCCACATCAAGGCATACATGCTTGGCATTCCGTTTGTGGATTTAAAAAACAGCAAAATTCCGGAAGATGTTTTATCGCTTATTCCAGAGCCGATTGCACGAACACATTCAATCATTGCGTATAAAAAAAGTGACAGTGGGCTTGAAGTTGCCATGCTTGATACGCAGGACATTACTTCCATTGATTCAGTACGCAAAAACACCGGACTGAAAATACTTCCGCGCCTTACAGATGACGATTCTCTTAAGCATGTGTTGATGCAATATCAAAAATCTCTCAAAGAAGAGTTTGGCGACATTATCACCACGGAGGCTGGGCGTATAAAAGTAATAAAGGAGCCAAAAGATGGTTCCTCCGGAGAGGACTTGAAAAAAATGGCAGAAGATTTGCCAATAGTGCGCATTGTGGATTCTTTGTTGCGTCATGCGCTTGTGCAGCAGGCATCAGATGTGCACATTGAGCCGATGGAACAAGAGATATTGGTGCGATATCGCATTGATGGCATTTTGCACGATGCGATGACATTGCCGAAGGTTGCGGCACCCGGTATTGTTGCGCGTATTAAAGTTCTTTCAAATCTAAAGCTTGATGAGAAGCGCCTTCCGCAAGATGGTCGTTTCAAAATGGATATTGAGGGAGAGAAAGTTTCTTTCCGGGTTTCAATTTTGCCGGTATTCTATGGTGAAAAAATCGTGATGCGTCTTTTGCGCGAGGGTGGTGGTGGATACACGCTGGAGTCACTTGGTTTCCACGGGACGATAATGGAACGCATATACAAAGCAACGCGCCAGACGACCGGCATCATTTTGGTTTCTGGTCCGACGGGTTCCGGGAAAACCACCACGCTTTATACGATTTTAGATATCTTAAATACGCCGGACGTTAACATCTCCACCATTGAAGACCCGATTGAATACCAAATGAAAAGAGTAAACCAAACGCAGGTAAACCCGCAAATTGGATTTACTTTTGCAAGCGGGTTGCGCTCTCTTGTGCGACAAGACCCGGACATTGTGATGGTTGGAGAAATACGAGATGGTGAAACCGCATCACTTGCCATTAACGCTGCACTCACCGGGCACTTGGTGCTCTCAACCATTCACACCAACAGCGCGTCCGGAGCAATCCCTCGCCTTATTGATATGGGCGTGGAGCCGTTTTTACTTGTTTCCACATTGCGCGTTATTGTCGGACAGCGCCTTGTTCGTAAGCTGTGTTCCGATAAAGAGTCGTACACGCTTTCCGAGCAAGAACAAAAGAAAGTCGCCTCACTTGAAGAGTTCAAGCGCATTATAGATGTGTTGACTGAAGAAAAAATAGTGAAAAGTGGAGCAGCGGTTTCTTCCATTCCTTTCGCGCGCCCCAAAAAATCCGCGGAATGTAGCGATGGGTATCATGGGCGTATCGGTATCCACGAGGTGCTTTCCGTTTCTCCTGCGGTACGAGAGCACATTTTGCACGATGCCACTACCGATGCCATTGAATCGCAAGGGAAAAAAGAAGGCATGCTCACCATGTTTGAGGATGGTTTATATAAGGCGGCGCGTGGAATTACTTCCGTTGAAGAAGTCTTGCGCGTCATAAGCGAATAATTTTTATGAAATTTTCTGTAGTACTTAGAACAAGTGATGGAAGAAAAGAAAAACGTGTTATGGAGGCACAATCTCGCTTTGAAATATACGACGCGCTTGAAAAAGAACACGCTACGGTTATTACTCTTTCAGAGGGAGGTGGATTTGCCATTCCGTCATGGTTAAACATAACGTTTGGCACAGGGGTTTCTCAAGATGAGTTGGTTTTGGTAACGAAAAATATCGGCTCAATGCTCAACGCCGGGCTTACTCTTTCGCGTGCGCTCTCCATTGTGCAAAGGCAAACGCGCAATAAAAGGTTTGCGGCCATACTTGCCGATGTTGAATCCGCACTAAAGCAAGGGTCTTCATTCCACGAGGCACTCGCCAAGCATAAAAAATTATTTTCAAACTTATTTGTTGCCATGGCGCACGCCGGCGAGGAAAGCGGAACTCTCGCGGACTCATTGAAAGTGGTCGGTGTACAAATGGAGCAATCTCGCAATCTTACAAAAAAAGTACATGGAGCGATGATTTATCCAATTATTATTATTTTTGCAATGATTATTATTTTCATTCTCATGTTGCTGTTTGTGGTGCCGACACTCACTTCAACATTTATACAGCTTGGTGTTGCGTTACCGCTTTCAACACGCATCGTTGTCGCCGCATCAAACTTTCTTGTACAGCACACTATTTTGGTATTACTCGGCATCGCCACGTTTTTTACGGGAGCATTCTTTTTTGCAAAATCCCGTTTCGGCGGGAGAGTTCTTTTTTCGGCGGTGTTGCATCTTCCGTCCATAGGAGAATTGGTGCAAGAAACATTTGCGGCGCGCACCGCGCGGACTCTCTCGTCACTTCTTGCCTCGGGTGTTGACATGTTGGAAGCGCTCGCCATCACTAAAGAGGTGGTCGGTACCGAAACATTCGCCTCTATTCTTTCCGAAGCGCAGGTGCGTGTGCGCAAGGGCGAACCGCTTTCCGCCACGTTTCTTGATCACTTAAACAGGTACCCGATAATGTTTTCCGATATGATTGCGGTGGGAGAGGAAACAGGGAAGCTCTCAGCTATGCTTGAGCAAGTTGCTGATTTTTATGAGAAGGATGTGCAACAACGTACAAAAGACCTGTCCACAATCATTGAGCCACTCCTAATGTTGTTTATCGGTACCGGTGTCGGAATCTTTGCTATCGCGATTATTTCTCCGATATATTCACTTTCTTCAAAGATGTAAATTATCCATTTATGCATATCTCAACACCATCACGCGGTATGACTCTCATAGATGTTTTGGTCGGTTCCGCGATGGTGCTCGTTATCTTCCTTGCACTTATGAGTTTTTTGCGAGCATCAATTTCGATTTCAAATCTATCAAAGGCGCGCGCGGGTGCCACTTCGCTTTCCGAAAGTCAAATGGAATATCTGCGTGGACTCTCGTATGATTCGCTTGGCACAATCGGTGGCATTCCGGCAGGTGCGGTACCGCAAGCGCAAGTGGAGAAAATAAATAACATATCGTATACGGTAAACACATACATTCAATATGTGGATTCTCCGGCAGACGGTCTCGGTGTAAACGACACTAACGGCATCACTACCGATTATAAAGTTGCGAAGGTGAGCGTTAATTATCAAGCCGGCGGAATGGCGCACTCTTCCATACTGGTATCAAATTTCTCACCGCCGAGTATAGAAACAACAAATGGCGGCGGCACTCTTACCATTCATGTGGTGAATGCGGTTGGGGCGTCGGTACCCGGGGCAACCGTACACATCGCAGACTCGGCACTTACACCCGCAATTAATATGTCCGCATTTTCAAATACTCTTGGAACGGTTTCATTACCCGGGGCGCCCGTATCATCCGATTATCAAATACACGTTACAAAAAGTGGGTATTCATCCGCGCAAACATACGCGCGCGATACCACAAACCAAAACCCGACGCCGGGATATCTGACTGTTGTGAAAGAGCAGATTACGTCGGGTACGTTTGCCATAGATACTTTAGCATCTCTTACGTTGCGTACGTATAAACCAATTGCAAGCCATGTCTTTTTTGATACCTTTGCAGACCAATCATTGCTTTCTGCGACCTCAAGCGTTTCTGTATTCGGTGGGAAAATTGCACTTTCCATATCCGCGCTTTCCGGATTCGCGCGCTCAATTTCCGTAACCCCAACGTTATTGCATGTGTGGAAATACGTACAAGCAAGCACTTCTGCTCGGTCGGGGTCAAGTGTCCTTATGCATGTGTACACCGCCGGCAACACGCTATTGCCGGATAGCGTGTTGCCTGGCAACAGCACTGGTTTTTCTACCTTCCCGATTGACTTAACAAACGTATCTACGAGTACTTACCCGACACTTGCCATAGGGGCGACACTTTCAAGAACCGGAACCTCCACCATCCCGAAAGTGTTTGATTGGTCGCTCGCATACGCAACCGGACCAACGCCAATTCCAAGTGTTCCGTTTACACTTACCGGAGAAAAGACTATCGGCTCAACCGGTACCGGTGCACCCATTTACAAAACGAGCATATTACAAACAACCGGTTCTTCAGGACAAATCACCCTGCCTCTGGAGTGGGATTCCTATCATGTTGGAGTAACCGGATACGACATTGAGGACACATGTCCGTTTCCTCCGTATCCGATTGCTCCAGGCTCAACAAATACAGCATCGCTTACTTTGGTTGCGTCAACTACAAATAGATTATTGGTGAACGTGCAGGACTCAAGTGGCGCTCCGGTTTCAGGGGCGACGGTAACGCTATCGCTTGCGAGCACGGGATATTCCAAAACAGTATCTTCATCGGCATGTGCAAATGCTTATTTCGGAGGGTTGTCTTCATCTGATAAATATACAATTACCATCGCCAAGAGCGGATACACTACATCCACTCTTAACAACGTGCTAGTTTCAAAGCAGTCATTTTATACCGCAACATTTCAATAATCCGGCTCGGCGCTGTGGATAAACAATTATTTTTCGCTGTATTAATGTTCTATACTTATATAATAGGTATTATGATTACTCAACAACTTATTGAATACGTGCGCCAGCGTGTTGCCACGGGTACTGCGCGTGACGTGCTTACAAAAGAATTACTTGCCGTGGGTTGGGGTGCGGATGATCTGGACAAGGTGTTCGCTTCACCGGAAGTTGGGATGGGGCGTGGGCAAGGGGTGACACAGCCTAAGGTGTCTGCGGAAGCGCGCCCCGGCGAGCCCGCAAAGAATATACACATGGATATACAAAAGCCCTTCACCGAAAATACAGTATCATCGGATTCGTCGCCCATGTCAGAACAAACCGCTGAGTCTTTTGTCCCGTCGGCATCTCTTGTGTCCGCGCAACCACCGGCAACACGTGATTCTTTTTGGTATCGTCCGATAGTCATTATTTTGGCACTGGTTATTCTTATGGGCATTGCCGGTGGGGGTGTGTATGCGTATTATGCGTATACCAAACAGCCATCTGCGATTTCAGTATTGCGCGGTGTGTTGGAACATACGGCGACGATTCAGTCATTTGATTTTGCTGCGACATCCACAAGTGCTACCGCCGCAAACATTGCGTCATCATCGCTCGGTGTGGAAACCCACGGTATTTTAAGTGGAGCAAAGTTTATATATGCAACCACAACCATTGCCGAGCACGGCACTATTGTGCTTGGGAAAGCCGGGGGGCATCCGAACTTTGATATAATAACCGCACTGCAAAGTACAATTTCAGTTGCGACAACCAGTGGAACTTATTCTCTCGGTCTTCACGCCATCCTTTCTCCCAAGGCTCTTGATTTGAACCTTTTACGTGGCAAGGTAAGTATTGAGTCCACAAGTCCGCAATTGCGTATGGGTGCGGTTTTTGTAAATGCTGCGCTGGCAAAAATATCAGATAAATGGGTTCGTGTTATTGATTTTGCAAACGCATCGTCATCTCAGCAAATTTCCAAAATCTTTTCTGGACTTTCAGCATCATCCTCGCCTGTCATTGCAAAAGATATAAAAGACTTGCGTGCATATGCGGACAGTATGCAGTATATACACTCCGCAAGAAATGTCGGAACTGAATATGTCGGAGGTATTCCGACATATCATCTTTCACTGGTGATACAAAATACCCCCCAATCGGTTTTGCTGGTGCAAAGATTCATATATGATTACATACACTTGTTGCGTACCCGTGATGGAGCAATGGGGCAGAATATATCTTTTGCCACATTTTTACAAAAAAGTGTGGGGTTTAGTGAAACATTTACACAAAAAATTCCGGTTAATATCTGGGTTGGGAAGAATAATTCGCGTGTATATAAATTTACCATTCCGAGTATTGCTTTCGTAGAGGTCGGCGATAACCAAAATAATAGTGTAATGTTGAATGAGAAATTTCGTTTTACTCATTACAATGCCACCACACCAATTGTCGTACCGCAAAAATCGGAACCGTTAAAGTCTTTCTTGGGCGGTTTATTGGGAGTCAGCTCCGGCTCCGGGTTATAGATTTCTACACCTGCACATTCTGCCTGTTAGCTGGAATTATCACTATGCAAACAAAAGCATTTACTCTCATTGAAACAGTAGTTACCATTGCTATTTTTGCGGTGGTGCTCTTTTCCGTAACGTCACTTATTATTTATTTTTATCGCACAAACACATTTGTACTTGAGCAAACCTCGGCGGTTGAGAGCGCAAGCATCGGCGTAACCGATGCGATGAAAGATTTGCGTGAGGCATCGTATGGTGCCGACGGCGCATACCCGGTTGTGAGTGCGTCTGCAACAGAAGTTACTTTCTATGTTGATATAAAAAATAACGGTGTGGTTGATCGTATAATATATTGGCTCTCGGGCACCACACTTTATAGAGGAGTTACCATTCCTGCCGGAAACCCGCTTTCTTATGCCGGGCAACCGGAAACTGTTACATCCATCGCAACAGACGTGCACAACGGGAGTACTCCTCTTTTCCGTTACTTTACTTCTACCGGTGCTCAAATGGCGCCTCCAATAAACGTTACTGATATCGCTTCCATAAATACAACGATTACAGTTAACATCAATCCAAATCGCGCGCCGGATAATTTTACTCTTTCGGTTGGTGCAACGTTGCGTAATTTGAGGCGTGCACCGTAAACGCGCTATACTGATAGTATGCATATGAAAAAAACTTTCGGTTCCATTATGCTTATAGCACTTATATTCGGTGCCATTTTTCTTGGGGTATTCACAGCGCTTTCAGGTTTTGTATTATCCGGTAATAATTTTGAAATACAAAAGCAGGCGCAAAACGAGGCGGTTTCAATTGCGGAGGCGGGGCTTGAATATTATCGCTGGCACCTTGCTCACTTTCCAAGTGACTTACAAGACGGCACCGGGGTCCCCGGCCCGTATGTTATTTCTTACAAAGACCCGACCGGGGGCACTGTGGGAACATACACCCTTTCCATAAACGGGAATAAATCGTGTGGGCAAATCACTTCAATTGACATCAGTTCAAAGGGCGTTCCCGCAAATGACCCAAATGTTTCCGAGACATTGATTGCTCGCTACGCGCGCCCTACGGTCGCACAGTATTCATATGTTATCAACGGAAGTGTGTGGGCGGGCCCCGACCGCATCATTAACGGTCCATATCATTCAAATGGTGGCATACGTATGGATGGAACAGCGAATGCTCCTGTTACGAGCTCGCTTTCAAAATGGACATGCACCGATTCATTTGGTTGTAAGCCAAACAAAACCGTAAACGGAGTGTTCGGCGGCGGTGGCAATCAAAATCTATGGAAATATCCAACACCGCAGATAGACTTTGCCGCAATTTCCGCAAATTTCTCATCATTGAAATCAACCGCAAATGCGCAAGGTCTTTATTTTCCGAGATACAGCTCAAGTGGCGGTGGTGGTGGGTGGGGTTGGCGGTGGAGACGTAGCGGTGGGTCAAGCTATCGCGGGTACCTTCTTAATTTTAATGGAGACGGAACCGTAACGGTGTACAAAGTAAAAAGAGTTGCGACACTTGATTCTCAGCCGGTTGATGGCTCCTCAGACGTTATCAGCTGGAATGATCATACTCTTATCACACAGAAAACACTTCTTGGTACATACGACATCCCATCAAATTGTGGGCTTATTTATGTGGAAGATAATATATGGGTTGAAGGAATAATCAGCCGAAAAGTTACTCTTGTCTCTGCAAACGTTACCAACGTCGGAGTAAAAACCAATGTGGTGCTTGAAGGAAACATTACTTACAACTCACCAAACTCAGGGCTTACGCTTATTGCGCAAAATGATGTGCTTATTGCTCCAAACTCTCCTTATGACATGACCCTGGACGGCATCTTTATCGCACAAGGCGGAGCGTTTGGGCGCAATTATTACTCTTGCAGTAAATACCCGAGCTATTCTCAAAAAGGAGCCCTTACCATGCTCGGGTCTGTGGTTTCAAATAAAAGAACCGGAACGCAATGGGTGGGTTCCGCATGTGGAAAGACATATGCATCCGGATATGCCACGCGCACCAACTCATTTGACCGTTCACAATTTACCAACCCGCCGCCATTCACGCCCGGAACATCCGCAAATTATCAATTCGTCAGCTGGCGTCAGAAATAAGGGGTCTGACCCCTTTGTTTTCTTAAAAATGTGGTGTAATATTTTTAACATCGGATGTCTGAAATTACATGGTTTAGTTTTGTGTGATACGTATTACCGGATGACTTAATTTCTTAGGGTGCATATGTCACGCCGGTATACAGATTTGTAAAGATGTCATCGCAATCGTAATTTCCATCATTGGCGCCATTTGATTTATTTGATCCGCCGGAAACAACCACGTTTAGCACACACTGTTGTCCACTTTGTGTAAGCCAAACTGTGTTGCTATGTCGTATTGCTGAGTGCGTACACGCGACGGTCTTGTTTTTAGGAGGGACGGTGCATCCATCTATAGTGGCGTCTCGATAGGGGTAATAGTCAGAATCAAACCAGTATGATTTTCCCCATGGGTCACGTGGTATGCTACTTATGTAAGGTCCGTCCCAGTTCGCCGGAGTGGGATCCCAATTACAATTTATATAATTACCGGTGTTAGGATCATCTCCACCCGAGAAACGTACATTAATTGTCGGTGATATGATAATGCCACTTGCAGGATTTGATACTTTAATTTCATTTCCTGCTCCGGACACCGGACCAAGTGTGGTACAGCCATTTGGACCCTTTCCCGTATCTAGATAAAGCTCATTTATTGCAGTATGTATTTGATGTTCTTGTTGAGTAGCCCCCGAAATATTTCCTTTTGTACGTGCTAGATTTAATGATGACAATATAATACCTGAAAGTATTCCTATAATAGCGATAACTACCAAAAGCTCAATGAGTGTAAAACCATCGTGGTTTCTCATTATTATCATAGAAATATTGTGAGCATATTATAAAAATAATAAGATACTGGTAACATCATCTCGTTTGGTTTAACTCCCGATATTTCCAGCATAGCATGTTTTTGCTGTGAGGGGAGTCCAACATTTTGAAATGGTAATGGAATTTTACGTGGCGTGTTATTTCATCAATGATGATTTGTTCAGATAGGAATTATTATGAGCGGGCACCTTGATGCCCGCTCATTGTTCGTACATTGTCGGATAATACCGCTCGTAAAAAATGGATTCCGTGCGCCGTATTCGCGAATAATAACTTTCTCTTTCGCAAAAGAGCGGTGTTTTCCACCCCAGTCCTTTATACAGACGCAATGAATTTTCCATCAAGCGAGCTGTGCGCCCATTTCCATCAACAAAAGGATGGATGCACAAGAACCATTGGTGCAAAAACTCCGCCAACTCAGCACAATCGTCCGATTTTTTAGAGATGGTATAATACTCGGAAATCATCTCCTCCCACTCGCTAATCAGAGCGGGAATAAATTTCGGGCATGGCATTTTGCGACCTCCCACATACACATCGCCATTCCTGTAAAATAAGGGTCAGACCCATTTGTTTTCATTTAAGTACTGGGAGGGGCAGTCCAAGGAGCTTGCGCATCGGCTGGCGGAGCCGGTGCGTTTGGTAAACGCGCGCGCGGTTGTGCGCACGGCGACCAAAAAGGCCATGAGCGCCGGGATGGGGTTTGAGTGGCTTCCGGGGATGAGTTTAACGAATTAGTCCTCGTGACTGACAGTGGAGACAAGGATGTCTCCACTGGGTTGTTGGATGAGCTGGGTGGTACTCGGCGTCCTATTTTTTGAGTATTTCAATATTGATTGGAGTTTTCAAACAGATACAAGAGCAGTGAACAGCTATTAGAATTTCAAACAGATAATTTCTGATAAAAATATTGGACATCGGATGTCCGGAGTTTTTATCTCTTTTCATAGATTTGTCCTTGTAATAAATATTTCAAGGTTTCTTTTCTTATAACTGAAAATCTATTATTCTTACTTCTTAATATTTCAACAGGTCTTAAACGGGAATTAAAATTACTTGACCGAGAAGTACAATATGCACCAACAGTTTGAATTATTATTAAATCACCCTCAACAACGCCATTAATTTCTCTTTGTTTAGCAAGTAAATCTCCGGTTAAACATAAATTCCCAGCGATATTCACAATTTCCTTTTTTCTTTTACTAAATGTCTCTATCTCATGATACTCATCATAAAGTAAAGGAGTCGGAATATGGTTTGAATTTAAATCAACGCCAACAAATTTTTTGTTTTTATTTTGCTTTATTGTATTTACCAGACCGATAGCACAAGCACAAGGCCACATAAGAAATTCTCCAATTTCTATCCTTAATTCTAAATCATTACCTCGATTTTTATTTTTATTAAAATTCTCTAATAACTCAATAACATCATGTCCATACTTTTTAATATCAAAATCTTTTTGATTTTTTTTAAAATTTACGCCATACCCTCCCCCAATGTTTATATACTCCAGATAAGGAAAGTCTTCTGCCGATTTTAGTAAAATGCCCAGCGCTTTAATAAAAGGATCTAACTGAAAACAGCTTGATCCAACATGGAAATGTAACCCTATTATTTTCAAATTGTTTTTTTTCGCCTCTTCTCTGGCTTTAGATAGATTTTCTAAAATTATTCCCAGTTTACTCTCATCTCCACCTGCGTAAACATCCTTATGAAAACCACAGCCAACCCCGGGGTTAATCCTTATTCCTATTTTTGAACTTGTATTCAAATGTCCGTATCTTCTTATCAATGATACAGAATCCATGTCTAAAAGAATTTTTTTATCTATAAAGTATTTAAGGTCTTTGTTCGTCCAATTGGGTCCGGTCGCATAAATATCTTTATGATTAAACCCAGCCTCAAGAGCTAAAAAAACATCGCCCGGAGAGGAAGCGTCAATTTTGCATTTTGCTCTTTTAAATATCCTCAAAATAGAAATATTAGAATTAGCTTTTAATGCATATAAAATTTTAATATTTTTATATCGAAACGCTTCTCGGACTAGATTAATTCTCTTTAAAATTAAATCTTCGTCATAAACAATCAAAGGGCTCCCATATTTATTAACTAAAAATTGTGTTTCTTTTTGACTTAATTTAACCATATTTTATTCTTAGTATTTCGTATGCAAGCATTTTATACCAAAGTCATTTTCAATTTCCTTAATTGCTAAATTAGAATTTGTAACAATCCCGGAAATAAAAGAGATTTGTAGTCCGGTCTGATTGGCTACTCAAAAATGCTTACAAGTGGCTGGTATTGTCCAACTTTGTTCACCTCGTGAACAAACTATTATTGATCGCCTTGAATTTCAATGTTGCCATGACAAATCCTCTGCTGTCGGTTGGGTGGTGTGCTTCCGTATCAAACCCTAACATAATACAAACGGCTTGTCCTGTCTGCCCCCCCCCATTTGAAAGTAAAATATCGGACATCGGATGTCCGATATTTTAGTCTGCCCCCTCGTTTGTTTTTTGAAAGTGTGGTTTGATTTTATTTTGGTGTAGTGCATATGTACATGCGCATTGGTGTATAATGTAGACAATGTTTATTGCAGCAAATTGGAAAGCATACGTGGATACGACCGAGCGCGCGAAGAGGCTTTTTTCGGTTTCCAAACGTCTCGCTTTACGCTACGCAACACAACATGAGATATTACTCGCTCCTCCCGCGCCGTTCCTTGGGCTTTTGGCGCATGGAAATCGTTCTGGGGTGTTATTTTCCGCGCAGGATATTTCTACGGCAACGGGTGGTGCGCATACCGGTGAAGTAACCGCCGGCGCTGCGCGCAGTGCCGGCGCATCGTACGCTATTGTTGGACATTCGGAACGCAGGGCGGCTGGCGACACAAATGATATCGTTGCGCAAAAAATGCAACACGCAATTGGACAGGGTCTTATCCCGATATTATGTGTCGGAGAACACGAGCGAAATGAAAATGCACAATATCTCACTTTCGTGCGTGAGGAAATACTCTCCGCACTTACGCCTCTTCCGCACAAAGACCGTGCGAAAGTGATGCTTGCATACGAACCGATATGGGCGATAGGGAAGACCGCGTCGGAAGCAATTACATCTTCCGATTTGACTGAAATGATTTTATATTTGCGCAAGGTGCTTTCCGATGTGTTGTCCGGCAGTGCGTCAAAGCGAGCTCGCATATTGTATGGCGGTTCGGTTGAGCCGGACAATGCGCGCATGCTTGCGGAAGGGACAGGCATTGATGGGTTTCTTATCGGGCACGCCGCAACGCAGCCGGAAAGTTTTCAGGCGCTTGTAAAGGCGCTCGTATAACATCGCATGGAAATTATGCGGACTGTTAAAGATATTCCGATTTTACATAATGTGCCGGTGTTGGTGCGCGCTCCGCTTAATGAGCCGATAGAAAACGGAGAAGTTGCAAATGATTTCCGTTTGCGTCGCACTATCCCTACAATTGAATTTCTTGCGAGAGCCGGAGCAAAAGTGATTGTATGCGGACACATTGGCAGGGACCCGAGCGAAACGCTTGAGCCGGTGTATAGGGCGCTTTCGAAAAAACTTGACCATGTTTCTTTCTCGGGGGAGTCTGTTGGGGCGAGCGCGCGCGCGGCGGCGCGCGCGCTGTATCCGGGCGACATACTGATGCTTGAAAATTTGCGCAGACACAAAGGAGAGATTGAAAATAGTGCGGAATTTGCAAAGGAGCTCGCGCAATTGGCGGATGTATTTGTTCAAGACGCGTTTGATACGGCGCATCGTTTGCATGCCTCCATCGTTGGTGTGCCCGCCATTCTTCCATCGTATGCCGGGCTTCTGCTTGATGAAGAAGTGCGAGAACTTTCAACGGCGCGCGCTCCGGAACACCCGGCATTTGCCGTCATCGGCGGGGCGAAGTTTTCAACTAAAGAGCCGGTATTGAAAAAATTACTTTCATTATATGAGAATGTGTTTGTCGGTGGCGCGCTTGCAAATGATTTTTTTGTAGCAAAAGGATATGCCGTCGGAACGTCGCTTGTTTCAGGCGCCGATGATGACGCCATTGGGTCTTTTCTAAAAAATAAACATTTGGTACTTCCTGTTGATGCGTATGTCGCGCGAGCTGATGCTTCAATGGACGACGCGCGTGTTTTTGAAGTGACTGATATACCTGAGGGCGAATCAATTCTTGATGCCGGTCCGCAAACGCAAGAACAATTTTCACAATTTATCGCGCACGCGAAAACCATTCTTTGGAACGGGCCACTCGGACATTATGAAAGCGGGTTTACGCAGGGAACAAAGATTCTCGCATCTGCTATCGCGCAAAGCAAAGCACGTTCCATTGTGGGTGGCGGTGATACCATTACCACAATTGAAGAGCTTGGCATTGCCGAGCACTTTTCATTTATTTCTACGGGAGGCGGGGCGATGTTGGAGTTTTTAACACATGGAACTCTTCCGGGTATTGAAGCGATTTTGCAATCGCAGGTGTGATTGATGGTACGCGGGCGTGGCGGAGCGACCCCAACACCGCGCGGGCAAAGCCCGCGCGGTGTTGGGGGTCTTTTGGAATATGTGACGCTTATGCTCCTACACAAAATGTTCTCGTATTTTTCGTGCGGTGGTGTGTAACTCCTCCGAGGTGGCTTTTTTCGGTGGCCACATGACGAGCTTATCATTTTGGTATCGTGGGATAAGATGCACATGCATATGAAAAACTATTTGTCCTGCGGAGGGCTCATTGTTCATGCTTATGTTCATGCCATCGGCTCCAAGCGCCTCGCGAATGGGTGTTGCAATGTGGCGCACCGTGCGCATAAGCGTGCAAAGTGTCTCATCATCAACATCAAAAATATTTCGCACCTGTTTTTTTGGCACCACAAGTGTATGCCCGGGCACAATCGGGTTGATGTCAAGAAATGCGATTGTGGTATCATCTTCATACACAATGTCCGCGGGTATTTCTCGCGTAATAATTTTCATGAAAATACTTTCTTCCATATATAAAAAGTGTACCTCTTTACCACGCGCGGTACAATGCGCCATATTCCATGTCCGCATTGCATAAACCAATTGACTCCGCGTTGCGCGAAGAGCTCAATGCGTATGACGATATCACAGCGGCGCTTTTGGCGCGCAGAGGTGTAACAAGTGCGCAAGAGGCGGATACGTTTCTTAATCCTTCCTATGATGCGCACACGCATGACCCGATGCTCATGCTCAATATGCCGAAGGCGGCAGGGCGTCTATCTCGCGCGATTGATGAGGGTGAGCATATCGCCGTGTGGAGTGATTACGATGCGGATGGAATTCCGGGGGGTGTCATCTTGCATGATTTTCTAAAAAAAGCCGGGGCGAGTTTTACAAATTATATTCCGCATAGGCACCTGGAGGGATATGGGGTGAATACTTCCGGAATCAAAAAACTTTCAGATGAAGGTGTGTCGCTTCTTATCACTGTTGATTCCGGCATTACCGATGTTGAAGCCATCGCCCTTGCAAAAGAACTTGGCATGGACGTCATCGTAACCGACCATCACGAGCCCGGCGAAATACTTCCAAATGCGTTTGCGGTCGTTGATCCGAAACAGCCCGGTGAGACATATCCATTTCGTGAATTGTGTGGTGCCGGGCTTGCGTGGAAATTGGTGGTGGCAACATTGGCACATGGTTTTTCGGGGCGTGAAAATATTCCCGAGGGTTGGGAAAAGTGGTTGCTTGATATGGTCGGGTTTGCAACTATCGCCGACATGGTTCCGCTTATGGGTGAGAACAGGGTGCTTGCACGATATGGATTGACTGTGTTGCGCAAGTCACCGCGTAAAGGAATTGGTGCATTGTGCAGTGTTGCGCGCATTCGTCAGCAAACACTTTCTGAAGATGATATTGCTTTCTCACTTGCTCCTCGCATAAATGCTGCATCACGCATGGGCTCCGGCATGGACGCATTCAAACTTCTCACCGTCGTGGATGAGGTGCAGACGCAGGAACTTGCCAAGAAACTTGAAGCGGCAAATCGTAGCCGTCGCAGTGCTTCAGGAGCAATCACTCGCGCGGTGCGCGCGCGGCTGGAGAAGGCGGTGGTGCTTGGGGGCGCGGAGTGCGGAGGTGTCGCATCGGCTGATGCGACACCTCCGGATGTAATTGTCATCGGGGACGCCGATTGGAGCCCCGCACTTTTGGGCTTGGTCGCAAGCTCTATCGCGAAAGAATTTGAACGCCCCGTTTTTTTGTGGGGGAAAGAAGCGGATGGTTCTCTGAAGGGGTCGTGTCGTTCCGAGGGTGCGACGCACGTTCTTTCCGTTATGGAGTCGGCATCGGACACGTTTACTCGTTTTGGCGGGCACGCGATGGCGGGTGCTTTTACCGTTCGCGCCGATGCGATTGTTTCTTTGCCGGAGAAGATTTTGGAAGCGTATCGTTTATGTGCGGCGCAACCCACAAGCGTGCCCGGCGGAGCCGGGTGCGCTGATGGGCTGCTAACTGCCGACGATGTTACACAAACTCTCATTGAAGACATTTCTCCATTTTCTCCATTTGGAGAAGGAAATCCAAAGCCGGCGTGGTTGTTTCATAATACTACGGTTAAAACTATTGCTCGATTTGGGAAAAATAATGAGCATGTGAAACTTATGCTTGAGCGAAACGGCAAGCCACTTGAGGCGGTTGCGTTTTTTGTTACCGGCGTGCTTCGCATTCAGTTTGAAGACCTTGCGACGCCTTCAAGAATCACACTACTCGCTCATGTTGAGATGAATACATTTCTATATCGCAACACTCCTCGCTTGCGTATTATTTCCCTGGGGTGACTTCACGGGGCATACATTGCTATACTTACTTCCATGAATATTACAATTTACGCAGATGGCGGTTCGCGCGGAAATCCAGGGAATGCCGGCGCCGGGGCAATAGCAAAAGACTCGCACGGAAAAACACTCGCAACCGTATCCGCATATCTTGGAGTGCGCACAAATAACTTTGCGGAATACGAAGCGATTATTCTTATGTGCGAAATGCTCATTAAAATCCTCTCTAAAGAGGAGCGCGGTGGTGCGGTTATAAATATTCATATGGATAGCGAACTCGTGGTCAAACAAATGAAAGGAATATATAGAGTGAAAAATCCGGTACTTCGTGTTCAGTATTCAAGGTTGACCACGCTTATTTCTCCATTCGGAAAAGTTTCTTTCACACATGTGCCACGTGCGCAAAATAAAATCGCAGACCGCCTCGCAAACGAAGCAATGGATAGAGGAGAATAACAAATCCATGCCGGGACGATTGTTTTTTACCATCGGGATTGGTTTTATCACGGGAATTTTTATTGAGAGTGTATACAATTTGTCCGCTCCGTATATTGGGCTGTCGCTCATATTGTCGAGCATATTTTTCGGCGGATATTTTTTTAAGAGACGTACCATATATATACTTGCGGGAGTGCTGTTGTGTTTCATCGCACTTGGCATGGCGCGCGCCGCATTTGAGCCGACGGCACTCCCGAAAGTTTTTGTGCAAGACATCGGGAAGGCGATAACGGTATCTGGAACGGTGGTGAGCGTGCCGGACAAGCGCGACACCACGCAACGTTTTATCGTTTCTGTTTTTGAACACGACGCACACACGCGCATACTTGCTGTTACATCGCTTGCATCAAAAATATCTTACGGCTCTCATATTGTGTTGCGTGGAAAACTTTCCGTACCCGCGCCGTTCCAAACAAAATATGGTCGCACTTTTAATTATGAAGAATATCTCGCCGGCAAAAGAGTGTTCGCTCTTTTGCCGTACGCAAGCGTGCGCAGTGTGACGCCACCAACATCTGTAACAGCATATATGTACAACTCTCTTGCAAGTGCAAAGTCTGCATTTTTAAGAGCACTTGATAGAGCGTTGCCGGAGCCCGCGTCGTCACTTGCCGGTGGGCTCATTGCAGGAGGAACGCGCGGGCTTGGAGCAACACTCTTGGATGACTTCATTCGTTCTGGGCTTATTCATATTGTCGTCTTGTCAGGATACAACGTGATGATTATCGCGGACGCACTGCGCGCGATGCTTTCATTTTTGTCGCGGAAGTGGTCGCTTGGTATCGCAGCGCTTGCCATTGGTTTGTTTGTCCTTGGAGCGGGAGCTGGGGCCGCAAGTATTCGCGCGGGGCTCATGGCACTGTTCGCGCTTCTTGCCCGCGCAACCGGACGAACTTATGACGTAACTCGCGCATTGACCGTTGCGGTTGTGCTTATGCTCATATGGAATCCAATGTTGTTGGTGAATAGTATCGGTTTTGATCTTTCTTTCATAGCAACGCTAGGGCTTATTTTTGGTGTACCGATTCTTGAGCCCCATTTAACTTTTATCAAAAGTGATTTTTTGAGAGAAACTGTTGCCGCCACAACCGTTGCACAGATTTCCGTATTGCCACTCCTTATATATGCAAATGGATTATTGTCACTAGTTTCGTTTATTGCAAATGTGTTGGTGTTGCCGATGGTGCCTTTGGCAATGGCTCTTTCCGCGGGTGCGGGAGTTGTCGCACTTATCATTCCTGCGCTTGCAACGGTCGCTGGGCTACCGGCGTATGTTATTTTGCATCTCATCATCGGGCTTGTGCATTTCACAGCACACATTCCGTTTGCGGTAATTTTAATTCCGGAGTTCTCATTCGTGTGGGTATTCACCGCGTACGCACTCCTTGCTTTTTACGCGTGGCGACATCACCTAGTGAGCATCGGACGGCTCTAAACTCTATGCAAAATTAGTTTGCCCGGGTGTGCAACCACTAAGTGGGCAAGTGTGCACCGTGTGTGGGGAAGTGTGGATTTTCCAATCGCAAATAAAAGTATTTTGGTATAATTGCATGTATGAATACATTAAATATATTTCCAAATCTTTTCGCTTTTGGTTTCGTCGCGGTGTTTCTTTTAAGGGTAACCGCCGGAACTATCTTTATGTATTTCGGTTATACAAAAATATATAAAGATAAAGAAAGACGAGTTTCATTTTTTAATAAAATAGGGTTTGGTAAGGGGAAAATCTTTTTTTGGATTGTGTCACTCACCGAACTTGTCGGTGGAATTTTTCTGGTCGCGGGATTTTTCATTCAAGTCACAGCATTGATATTGTCCGCCATAATAATGGGTGCAATATGTACAAAAATAAGAAAGCCGAACCTTCTTGATAATTCTTTGGAATTTTTCGTACTTCTTTTTATTGTGTTGGTGTCTCTTCTTTTCTTGGGAGCTGGGTTTCCGGCAACTTGACACTCGTCGTTCAATATGTAAGTATCTTACTTATTATGGAAAGTCGCACAAACCAACTGCAAGAGATGCTTGAGGGATTTTACACTATGAGGCATCGCACCAATCCAAAGCGACTTTGTCAGTCGCATGGGTTTGCCGTCACACATTCTCAGTGGATGGTTTTGAATTTTATTCATAGAGAAAAGTTGGTATCAGTGAAGCAGATACGAACTACGTTTGGAATAACGAGTAGTGCAGCAACACAGCTTGTCTCAGGGCTTTTAAAAAAGGAGCTGGTTATTAAAAAGACGGGCGCTTCGGACAGGCGAAAGACACTTGTGTGTCTTTCGCCTGTGGCGCGTAAAAAGATAGCCGGTGTTCAGCACACCATACTAACCAAGCTACTTGGTGTATTTTCCGTTTTGAATGACAAGGAGTTTACGACATACGTGCGCCTTAACAGAAAAATTATCAACAATCTTAAATAATAATTTTAATATGTCTTTATTCACCGCTATTCGCACATTCTTTACTCGTCTGCCAAAATTATTTTTGTGGGTCGGCGGGTTTGTTATTGTTATCGGTGCGGTAATCGGCATCCATCATTTAATAACACCATCCACTCCGGAAAGCGCATCTTCGGCAACCAATCTGTCACACATTACGGTTGCATCTGTAGCGAGCCTCTCTCTTGCAACAAGCTCAGTTCCGCTGGTCGGCACGGTAACATCACACAGCAGTGCAACTGTCTTGGCGCAGGTTCCCGGCGAGGTAGTGTCGCTTCCCGGTTCGCTTGGTGATTCTGTAACGCAGGGTCAAATAATTGCGGAGTTTTCCAACAGTGCGCAGAAGGCGGTGGTGCTTCAAGCGCAGGGCGCTTATGAAGCGGCACAAGCCGGGCTTAAGAGTGCACAAGGAACATCCGTGACCGGTGTTAAAATAACCGTTCGGCAAGCAAAGCAAGGTGTACACAATGCGCAAACCGCGCTTTCAAACGCTTTGCAAAGTATGTATGTCGCACTTGATGATGCGGTTCACGCAAAAGCCGACCAACTTTTTTCAAACCCAAGAACTTCACTGGTGCGAATAACTTTCACGGTTCCCGATAGTCGCCTCGTGCTTCTTGTGCAACAAGAGCGGTTAAAACTTAACACAACGTTCACAACCATACTTCCCGGGAAAAATAATGAAGCAACCTCAACACTTGATGCACGCAGTACCGCCATGATTGTTGCGGGAAATTCGGTTATTCAATTCTTGGGAAATCTTGCAACCGCAGTCAACGAAACAAGCTCAAGCAAAGGCGCTCCCGCAACAACGCTCGCAGGATACACCGTGGCGCTTGGCGCGGCTCGTGCTGAAGTAAGCTCGGCGCTTTCCGGACTTATCATGGCGAAAAGTTCATATGACAACGCGCGCATGAGTATGCAGGCGGCGGAAAACGTTGCCACAAACGGTACTCCCGATGCCATCGCTCTTGCAAGGGCGAGAGTTACGCAAGCCCGCGGCGCCGTAGGCGTCGCGCACAGCGCTCTGGAAAAAACAATTATTCGCAGTCCCATAAACGGCATCATTGTAACCTTGCCCATTATGCTTGGTGATTATGTGCCAATGTTTTCACCGGTTGCGATTATTTCAAATCCATACACGCTCTATGTAAAAACATTTGTAACTTCACAAGAAGCGCGAGCGCTGTCCATCGGCGAACATGCAACAATAAATAATGTTACACCAGGCGCGGTAACCTTTATTGCCCCGACGCTAAACCCGCGGACCAATAAGCGTGAGATTAAAATAAGTATATTAAACACTGCACATTCACTCACCGATGGAGAAGCGGTATCAATTACTTTTAACCACCCACTTTCAGCAACGGCGCAAACCGCAGACCATGCACTTTCCGTTCCGCTTACCGCCATTAAAATAACTCCCAATGGTCCAAGAGTATTTACTGTAAACAGCAAAAATATTTTGGTGGGTCATAAAATAATTATTAAAAATATTACGGGGTCTTCGGTACGGCTTCTTTCCGGAGTAACGCCTGATATGCGTATCGTGCTTGATGCGCGGGGGCTCTCAAACGGGCAAACTGTTGCGATAACCAACAAATAATTATGTTGTGGCTTTGGAACTTCTTTCTTGAACGACGTCAGTTCAGTTATGTCCTGATAGGAACACTCATTATCGCCGGGTCATTCGCGCTTATCGCAATTCCAAAAGAAGTTCAGCCCCCGGTGAATATCGCAGAAGGTGTTGTTGTAACCGCACTTCCTGGAGCTTCCGCAAGAGATATAGAAACACTCGTCACCAACAAAATTGAAGATCAGATATCCGGTATCAGCGACATTGATACCATGAAATCGGTCTCAAGCAACAGCGTATCACGCATCATCGTACAATTTGATTCAAATGCAAACATCACACAGTCTATACAAAACCTCCGTGACGCGGTTGCCAAAGCCGTGCCGAATTTACCAACCGATGCAACTGCGCCAACAATAACAAAAGTCAGTTTTTCAAACACACCAGTCCTCATAGCGTCGGTATCCGCAAACGTGCCGCCACTGTTGCTTTCGCACGTGGGGCAAACGGTGTCTGACGCACTAAAACGTGTGTCTGGTGTTTCCGATGTTAATGTTGCGGGGGTTCCGGATAGGCAAGTTACAGTGATAGTAAACAAAAAGAAGCTTCTCACTTACGGACTACATATTTCAAATGTAATGGGTGCTATCCAAATGGCAAATGCTCCACTCCCGGTTGGCTCTATTTCAATAAAAGGTGTTTCGTACAACCTGCACTTTAACGGGGGCATCACAAACCCCGGCACTATCAACGATATTGTTGTGGCAGACAAAAACGGCTCACCCGTATATGTGCGAGATGTGGCGAAAGTATGGAATGGACTTGCTCCCGCAACCACCTATTCTCGCCTCTCAATTGGCGGAAAGCCCGACCAAAATGCAATTACTTTTTCGGTCTATAAACAAACAAGCGCATCAACTCAAGGTGTTGCGTTTGCGGTAAAAAAGGAGCTGGCAAAATTACAAAAAACAACACTCGCCGGTTTCAAGGTCTATGTATCTCCGGCAACCGACATGAGCGTACAGGTTGGGAAACAGCTTGGTGACCTTGCAAAAACCGGTCTTGAAACTGTTGCGCTTGTTCTCATTGTGCTTCTTATTACCATCGGCTGGCGCGAGGCGGTTGTCGCGGCGCTTTCCATTCCGCTGTCATTTCTTATCGCTTTCATCGGGCTATACCTCACCGGAAACTCTTTAAACTTCATCAGCTTGTTCGCGCTTATTCTGGCGGTGGGTATTCTGGTGGACTCCGGAATTGTTGTGACAGAGGCGATTCATGCGCGTATGCGCGACGGTAGCGAGGCTCTCTTTGCGGCACGGAAAGCTCTGGCGGATTATGCGTGGCCACTTATCGCCGGAACGATGGCTACCGTTGCCGTTTTCATTCCACTCTTTTTCATTTCCGGTATTGTCGGAAAGTTTATCGCCGGTATTCCGTACACGCTAATTTTTGTTCTCTCCGCATCTATTTTTGTCGCACTTGGCATGGTTCCACTCATTGCAATTTTGCTCAGCAAAAAACACAAAAGTCGGTTTGAAGAATTACAAGAGTTTTATACAGACCGCATCACTGCGTGGTACAAGCGAATGCTTCGTGGCGTACTGAACCATCCGAACACACAAAAGATTTTTCTCTTTTCTCTTGCTGGACTTTTCGTGCTCTCCATATCGCTTCCGTTGATGGGAATGATGCAGACGGTATTTTTACCGCAAAATAATCAAGACTTCGTCTTTATCAATATCACAAAACCGGAAGGTACCACACTTGCTGTTACAGATAAAGCGGTACGAAAAGTGGAGGAGGTACTGTACAAAGATACGGATATCTATTCATTCCAAACAACAGTCGGGCAAAGCTCAGCGCTTAAGGGCGGGGTGCTTGAGGGCGCAAGCAGTGGTTCCAGTGTTGCAAACATCACGGTGAATCTCCCACTCAACCACGCCATGTCAAGTACGCAAATAGTAAACGATTTACAAAAAAGATTATCACCAATCACAAGTGCGACAATTCAAGTGCTCCAAGTTACCGGCGGTCCGCCCGGCGGTCCGCCGGTGCAGATTCAATTTCTTGGGAATAATTTGAATAATCTCATTACCGCCACCAATAAAGCAAAGCAACTTTTGGCGACAATCCCCGGCGTTACAAACCTAACCAGTAGTACTCAAAACAATGGTACAAAGTTTGACCTCACCATCAATCGTGCGAAGGCGGCGGCGCTTGGGGTAAACACACTTGCGGTAGCACAGACATTAAGAAGCGCTATCAACGGAACAAAAGTAATCAGTATCACCAGACCAAACAAAACCATAGACGTGGTGGTCAAGATGAATATGAATGCCAGATACACAAGCCCGTCAAACACCAATCGCGCAACGTTGGCGAGTATTAAAAATCTCACCATACAAGGCGCGGACGGGCCCGTGTTGCTCGGCTCGGTTCTCACTGGCTCGCTGTCACAAAGCAATGCCAGTATCGTGCATAAAGATAAAGTACGTATGGAAACCGTTTCTGCATACCCAAGCAGTGATACGACCGCGTCCGCCATTGTAAATGCTTTTAAAAAACGTATCGGTTCTTTATCGCTTCCGGAGGGGGTTTCTGTATCATACGGTGGTGCCACAAAAAATATCAGCCGGTCTTTTTCACAAATGTTTGTCGCACTTATCGCGGGGTTAATATTGATGTTTATGATTTTGATTGTGGCATTTAATTCATTTCGCTATACGTTTTATCTGATTATGATTGTGCCACTTTCACTCATTGGCGTGCTTGACGGGCTTGCGCTCACCGGGCAACCGATTTCCTTTTCTTCACTTCTTGGTGTCATAGCGCTTGGCGGAATTATAATCAACCATGCAATTATTTTGATGGACTCCATGCTTCACCGCATAAAAATATCTCCGGATGTTCCGCTTATTGATGCGGTCATTGAATCCGCCGCGACGCGGCTACGTCCCATTGTGTTGACCACCATCACTACTGTCATCGGCATGGTTCCGCTTTCGCTCACCAATGCTACATGGGGACCTCTTGCGTTTAGTATTATGTTTGGATTATTGTTTGCCATTATCCTAACGCTCGTGCTGATACCTGTTTTATTCTACCGAGCAAAAAGTCGCGAACAGTTCAGAGTGTCGCAGTCTTAAGTGCACCATCTTTGGAAGTAAATGCCCTCGGCAAATGTTAAGGTTGGACCTTAGAATTTGCCGGGCAAAAGAGCGTGTCGTGTATAGCGTTGTGTATCTTGTAAAAGTTATAAGGGTACGTATTTAAAGTTGGGTATCCCTCTTGGGTGCACCCTTTTTTGTTGTGGCGTCTCGTGGTGGGACGGGTGATGAAAAAGAAAAACCGGCAGTACATTTGTATGTATATTTATGCCGGCTCAATTTTTATTCTTATCTTATGTGATGTTCTATTTTTCCCGCGCGTTCAGGTTTTGTATCTTTTTTTTCATCGCGCGTACTTTTTTTGGCTTGCAATACGTTTTTTATTTTGCAAATTCCATTTTCTTCTTCTTGTTGTAAACTATCTCGGTTTTTGACTCCTCCATAATTCCCGCCTGTGTAAGTTCATCGGCGAGAGATTCCTGTTACCAAAAACCATCTGATCATACGCCCTCCTTACTCTTCAGTGCAGTAGTGCAGTCGCCTGAAATCGTATGGTTTTAAAACTCAATTTCAGCCACTTTGTATTTGGGGAACGACGGCTATGTGAATTCCGTCACACACATAGTGCGCGGAATCCACGCTGGAGGTTGAGTATAAACACCCAATTCTGAATAGCCCTCCTTTTTGTACGAGAGCTATTATCTGCTCTCCCGCTCCCACCCATCCATTTGCACTCACGACCCGCCCCCGAGCAAGTATTTCTCCCGGGAAATTTGCGAACCTGAGTACGGGGCTACTCCATGGGTCACCCGCCTTACACCTCGGGCAAATTTTTGGTGCGCAAGGCAGGGTGCCGGTGGCAGAGCACTTGCGACACTGCCACCCGATACATGCCCCGGTAACCCAATTGAATTGCTTGTACCCTTTTTTTGCACGAATTACGACGATAACTTTTCCATCTGTTGTCGCCTCGTGTCGTGCAAGGAATTTCACTTCCCCTTTCCATGTCTTCTTAATCTCGGCGAACAACAACTGAGACTGCTCGTTTGAGATTCCTTCAACCGGCACGGCTCCGGAAAAGGACGCGGGGACGGAAAATGAATTATCATCATCTTTGCCAATCACAATGGCGAAAGATTTCTCAAAAATACCAATTTCGGTCCCTCCCACCACTTCACCATTGCTAATGGTGAAGACTGTGTATGCGTCGCCCATGGCGCTACCTCCCTTTTTTGCATGTGTGTTTGCGTTTGTTTGGACAAAGAACATCTTTTGAGTATTCCAACATCTGAAATACTCAAAAGATGTCTCTGCTTCTCTAGTTTTGCACCATAGCACAATACTATAGACGTATCAACATTTGGATGAGATATTTTCGTAGATAAGTATTCCGCTCGCCATCATCAATTTGGCAAGTATTTATGTGGAAGTCCGGCTTCCATGCTCGCCACAGTCTGAAAATAATCTCGGCAAGGCGCCATGCGTGAGTCGGGGTTCTAAAAAAGTCGGGCGACTGCTACGCAGTCGCCCGGGGCTGAATCGTTGAGTATTGACTACTCAGTTTTCCAATACTCTTTGAAATCATGTCTTGCCTGCTCCTTAAAAAGCTTAAGATTTCGGAGGTCGTTTTCTTGGTTGAAGGCTCTCAGCCTTCGATCCACCTCCGTGAGGCCATCGTTTTCTCCCATTTCCTCGTGCTCTTTTCTTCTTTTTGCAGCTGCTATGAGTGCTGCTTTTTTAAGCAGCCCGATGATAACATATTTCTCACTCCCTTTCTTTGGGAGAGAAAGGGAGCGGTCTGTTATGACCACGTCCTTTCCCAGGCCTCTTTCCGGTTTGTGCTCCCAATCGTCATCCTTGACGAAATAAAATCCGGGGAGCCCATTTTCCCAGTCATTTCTCCGGAAAATACTTTCGGTGGCTCGAAAAAGCATGGTAAACCCACGGTATGCGCCACCATTTCTGTGCGCATGCGCAGTGATTACCATCATTGGTAACGGTGACCAAGAAATGGAAATCACTGCGCCGACGGCTATTTTCTTGCCCATCTTCCCTCCCCGCCGTGTCTCGGCTGTTTGATACCACACCTCAAGTTACTGGGGGCAGTACCAAACGTTGAAATCATTTCACGTATCTCTCTATGCTACAGACTACCATGACACCCTCGCTCCTTCAATTTTATTTTGAGTGATGTGTTTGAATAGGCTGCTGGTGGGGCTACGATGTGAGTGTTAATTCTTTATTGCGTCAAATCGCCCTTCAATGACTGACCAATTAAGGTTCGCAAAAAATGCGTCCAGATATTTTGATTTTTCAGATGGAACATAATCTACCATGAATGCGTGTTCCCACATATCAATGGCAAGCAGTATCGGAAGTCCTGCGAGCTGTCCCATTTCGTGGTCGTTCACGAAAACGGTGTGGAGTGTTTTGCCACACGGGTCGTAATAGACAACAGCCCAGCCTATTCCGCGCGAGCCGGCGACCTCGCGTGCATGTGCTTCCATGTTTTCGTAGCCACCGTATTTTTCTTGAGATGCTTTTGCGAGTTCGCTGTCATCGTTTCGCTTCATGGCTCCCGACACCAACTGCTCAAAATAATATTCATGCATGCGCATGCCGTTGAATTCAAATGCAAACCGTCTGCGCAATTCATTTATGAGATATTGATTTTCCTCTTTATTGTTTTTTGAAAGCTCTGCAATTTTCTCACGAATAAGATTGACGTGTTTTACATAGCCCGAATAAAGCCCCATGTGCACAGACATTTGTTTTTCCGACAATCCTGAAAGTTGTGGAAAATTAAATTCTTTTGTTTGATATGTCATACTATATATGATACCCATGTAAATTCTTTTGTCCATATAAAAGCGGGGTCGTTCATGGCATGCCATGAACGACCCCGCTTTTATATCCCTATCGTACTTGGTGTACGATAGGGATATCCTATTCCATGCAAAAAATCAGCGGAAAACGAATGCTCGCTTTTGGATTGCTCGCAATACTGTTTATCGTAAATTGGTTTGTGTGGACGTCAATAATTTTCGCTGGGATGCCACACACGTTGCGAGTGTCTGTATTTTCCGTCGGAGAGGGCAGGGCGATACTGGTGCAAAGCCCAACGGGAGAAAGAGTGCTTATTGACGCCGGCCCAAGTCGTACCATTTTGCGCGCACTCTCGCAAAAACTCGGACCATTTAACAAAACGCTTTCATTGATGATACAGACCACGTCCTATCCGTCGGAGCTCGGAGGAATGGAATCCGTTCTTAATCGTTATTCCGTGCGCGCATTTATGGCTCCGGATGTTGTAAACAGCACTCTTTCTGCTCGGATGCTCGCGCGCGCCGAAGGCGCGCTTCCGCACCTTGTTCATATCATCGCGCGAAAGGGTATGCGCATCAACATCGGTGGAGGAGCTGTTATTGAAGTTTTGTCTGCGCCTAAAGTCGGAGCGTCTTCATCATCTGTGCATAATAAAAATGACGCGATGGTACTTCGCATCGTGTATGGAAAGACGGCGTTTCTTTTGCCCGGTGATATATCCGCATCTGCACAAAGCTCTCTTGTGTCATCTGTCCCGGCGGAAGCGCTTGCGGGCGATGTGTTGTTGGTGGGGCACTATGGAGCACCGAACAGTGTAAGTGCGAATTTGTTGCGGGCTGTACATCCGGACGTTGCGGTCATTTCAGTTGGAAGAAATTTGTATGGCTATCCATCATCGGAGACGATTCGGCAACTTCGCGATATGGGCGCGCGTGTATTGTCTACGCGCGCAAACGGCGCCGTCACTTTTTCAAGCGATGGCGCGCGCGTGCACACGAGCTTTGAACATGTAAGCGGGAAATAAAAGAAAATGAAAAGATGAAAAGTGTGGGTTAGCGTAGTATATGTTTCGCCCAAGCCCGCCGCCAGTTCCTGGCGGCGGTGCAGCGCTACTTAGGAGCCATCCCCTAAGTAGCGCTGCACCCACTGCGCCGCGCTTTGCGTGGCGCAGTGGGGCTTGGGCTCCCACGCAACAAATCGGTACCATGTATAAAAATATATAAAAAATAACGGTGCAGACCGTGGGTCTGCACCGCATGGATGTTTTTAGTTATTATCTTTGAGCCACCTCAACACCTCACGGAATTCTTGTACAAGAATTCCGTGGCGCACCGCATGTGGCACATAATGTACTTCCGTTTCCACGATTTTTTCTCGCACCTTTCCAACGGGCATAATATCGGACGAAAGTGTCCAGAGATTATGCAACCGGTCCGGCAGTTTTATTTCAAAAAAATCACGACTATCGGCGCATTCACTTTCACTCATACGCCGATAGTAAATTTCATGCGCTTTCTCTCTTGTCATCTTTCCGCGGACACACGGCATTGTTTGGCTCGCAAGGAGCCGTTCAACGCGCGGGTCAAACCAGCTTTGCACAAATTTCGTATCCCATTGGTTAGTACCATACACTTCCGCATATTCTCTGTTATCGTGGATGATACAACCAACTATCACTTGATAATCGTGGACCTTAACAAGCTCTGTGGCGATGAGTGCCACAGAGCGTGGGTGGATGATATACTCTTCACCCGTGAGCCGATACTCCCCACTGAATAATTCTTGGGTGAGCATATCAGTCCACTCAATTTTTTTATATGCCTCGCTTCTCCCTCCGTAGAACGCTTTCATGCGCCTAAAGAAGGAGGATTGCGACGTGGCGTCCTCCAGGAACGCCATTCCATGCGGATAAAACATGATGGCACCCTCCTTCTTTTGCGGATATGGGAAAATACACACTTAACTTAAATTGACAATGTGCTCTGTAGCACTTATAGCACGGAATATGTGTTGCAACAACCAACCCAGCCCAGGCGCGCGTAGCGCGCCTGGGCTGGGTTGGTTGTTGGGAGAGTGTTTTATATCAACCCGGCTTTCTTAAGTGTCGCAAACGCCCCGTTCTTTTTTATATGTCGCAATCCTTTTGCCGATGCTTTCACCACTACTGTTTTATCAAGTTCTGACACGAAAATACGATGTTTTTGAATGTTGGGGCGACGACGCACCTTGCCTGTAGGGTTAAATTGTGTAGCACGCACGCGGTTTGAATACCGTCCGCCAACCTGAGTTGTTTTTCCTGTGATTGTGCAATTTCTCGCCATAGTGATATGTATGTTACCATGTATATACCACAATATGCAACTTACACCGGATTCCATCATTATAACCATCGTCATACTTATTTTTTCCGTCATCGTACATGAGGTTGCGCATGGCTATGCGGCGAACGCTCTTGGCGACCCAACTGCGCGACTTGCCGGGCGCCTCACTCTTAATCCGGCCCCACATATTGATATTATCGGCTCCATATTGGTTCCGGCATTTTTGGTGTTTACTCACGCGGGAATTCTTTTCGGGTGGGCAAAGCCGGTTCCGTATAATCCGTATAATTTAAAAAACCAGCGATGGGGAGAGGCGATTGTTGCGCTTGCGGGCCCGGCGACCAATCTTGCCATCGCCATACTTTTCGCTTTTGTCGCCCGCGCCGCCGCCGCGGGCATCCTGCCCGCGGCGGCGGGCGCTTTCGCGATGATCATAGTATTCGTTAATCTGTTTTTGGGGATGTTTAATCTAATCCCCATCCCTCCATTTGATGGCTACACCCTTCTTTCCGGCATACTTCCTTATAAACACACAATGAAGATGCGTTCCGTTGAACAGCACATAATGGCGATGGGTCCGATAGGGCTCATTCTTGTATTGTTTTTATTTATCTTTTTATTTTCCACTCCTTTTTCTCAATTCGTATTTTATATATTTCGTTTATTGGTAGGTGCATAATCGCACGTTCGTTTTCCGGTTATTTTGAAATTAGAACGTTCGGAGTGCCCGGCCCAACATCGGACATCGGATGTCCGATGTTTAGGACGGCGTCTGGCATCAGATTGCTGTTTGCAATGAACAACTTCACAGCGAGCCCCATACTGCACGCCGAAGGCGTGCAGTATGGGGCTCGCTCAAAACACAATAATCCAACCGTGCGACATTTGCGTTTTACAATACATTCCTATATAGTGTCTACAACCCCCTTACGTGGGGATTTTATATTCACATGCCAACAATTAATCAGCTTGTTAAAAAACAACGCAAAAATAAAACACGCAAGACGAAAGTCATTGCGCTTTCTCGCGGGTTCAATTCCAAGAAGAACATTCCCACGTTTTACCCCTCTCCATTTAAGCGTGGCGTGTGTACCAAGGTCACCACCAGAACACCGCGAAAGCCAAACTCAGCCATTCGTAAAATCGCTCGCGTACGTCTTACAAACGGTATGGAGGTAACCGCGTATATCCCGGGCGAAAAGCATAATCTTCAGGAATACTCGGTTGTTCTCTTGCGCGGCGGACGTGTTAAAGACATCGGCGTGCAGTATACCGTTGTACGTGGAAAGCTGGATGCCGGCGGAGTGGAGAAACGTAATCGCAGTCGTTCTCGTTATGGTACCAAAAAACCAAAAGAATAATTTTAATATCACACATTCATGAG